>Ga0272443_10000150_pt1 | contig 133250 bp, 123 predicted proteins | sample SSMAcet12_FD_193581 | JGI IMG/M metagenome (GOLD analysis project Ga0272443, IMG submission 193581) | Marine sediment archaeal communities from Little Sippewissett salt marsh, Falmouth, MA, United States - SSM-Acet-12 | ecosystem: Environmental > Aquatic > Marine > Wetlands > Sediment ... | reverse complement strand
ATCGCCTGATTCCGGAGTTGTTGCTGGGCCTCTGTGCTAAGTTTTCTCGCATCTGTTTTTTCCATACGAGACTATATAGCACATTTCCTTTGCAAATTGGAGTATTTTATTGCCGGGTTAATATCTGGTTTACGTCGCTCTGTCGAGCATTCCGGATTCCCTGTTACCGGCGGAAGCGGCCCATGCCGTGAAACTGATGGCCACTGCCTTCGTTCTGCTCTGGTTCAGGAAGCACTATCGTTTTGGAATCATTAAACCGGTCCATGGGGTTATCGCCCTGCTGGCCCTGCCCGTGGCCCTGCTTTGCTGGATCGGTCCGTTTTATCTGCTGACGGCATCCGGGATTTCCGAAGTGGTTTCTGCTGAGGCAGGGGAGACGTTCTCCCCGCCATACTTTTATCTGCGAGTACTCAATTCGGCGGTGCTGGTGGCCGTTTTCGAAGAACTGTTCATTCGGGTGTACGTGATGGGCTGGCTGCATCAGGCGGGGTTGCAGCGGCAGAATAAGGGCATGGTTGCAGCTATTTTTAACACGCTGGATCAGCGTCCCCAACGTCTTAATGCCTTGCCGCTGAGTCCTTTTGCCGTGATCGGAACGACCATCGTTTTTGCCGCCGGCCACCAGTTCCACGAATACCTGTCGGCCATCCTCTATTTTCTTTTCACCACCTGGCTGTATAAAAAGAGCGGCAGCCTGTGGCTCTGTATCCTGATCCATGGGCTGACCAACCTCGCGATTGCCCTGCTTGTGAGATATGCGGGGATGGGTTGGTTGTGGTGATAGCTGATAGCTGATAGCTCATAGGTCATAGCTGATAGGAAAGGGAGATGGGCGATAGGCAATAGGCGAGAGGCTATGGGCGATGGGCAATAAGAAAGAGCTATGGGCGAGAGGCTATGGGCAATGGGGATGGGGGATAGGCGAGAGAATGGAAATTTGCTAACCGATCATAGCGAGCAGAGCCATTCCCAAACCGGCAACACATGAATGGTGCCGGATTTTGTTTTGATCGTTTCTCCCGTTTCCGCAGTGAGCAGAAGGCTTTCCGTACATCCCAGGTGGTTCATGGCCTCGTCGAGAGATCTTGTTTCCCTCTGGCGGGTTGAGAGGTTGTCGATTGTGGCGCTGACATTGATAAGATTGCCTTCGACGAAAAAATCGACTTCGTAAGCCTGTTTGAAATAGTAGATATCCGGCGTCTGGCGACGCAAGTGCAGGAACACAAGATTCTCGTAGAGCTTCCCTGTGTCCTGCCCGGCGAAAGCGTCGTAGAGCCATTTGTAGCTGTTATCGATGATGTAGATTTTTTTGGGATTGCGCTGTTCCTCCCTGACGGATTTTCGGAAAATAGGTATGCTGAAGGCGGCATAGGCGTCGTTCAGGTAAGAAAAATAGTCAATCAGCGTGCCCTTGGATATCTTGAAGCCCTGGGATCGAAATTCGTTGTACAATTTGTTGTAGCTTACAAGGGTCGCCGGATTGACGAACAGGTACTTGATCAAATGCTTTAAGAGAGCGCGGTTGGTGACCCCGAAACGATCAACAATGTCCCGGTAAATGACCAGATCGAGATAATCGCGCAAGATGCGCCGTTGAATATCGTCGCTCTGGTCGAAACATTCCGCGAATCCACCATGGATCAGGTAATGATCGAAATGGTGTTTGATCAGTGTGCGGCTTGCCGATGAATGCAAGTTGACTTCGACGTTCTGGTAGCGGAGGTATTCGCGAAAGGAAAAGGGAAAAACTTCGTAGCGAAGGGTTCTTCCTCGAAGACTTGTTGCCAGTTCACTGCCGAGCAACTTTGCCGAGGAACCGGTAATGAATATTTGTCCCTTTTCGGTATCGTGCATCCGCCGGATAAATTTTTCCCAGCCTTCGATGTTTTGAATTTCATCGAAAAACCAATACGTACGGTTTTCACGATGCAGCGGATAAAGTTCGTAGTAGGCCTCGAGAATAAGATCGAGTTCGGCGATGGCGAGTGAGTCCAACCGATCGTCTTCGAAATTTAGATAGACAATTTTTTTCGGGTCGACCGTTTCTCTGAGTTGCGCGATCGTATGCTGCAGGGCGGAGGTTTTACCGCTGCGACGGACCCCGATGAGAGATACGATTTTTTTACTGTCCGCAGGGAAGGGAATATCCCGTGCAATTCTCTTGGGGACTGGGGTCTCCTGGAAGTCGACGATTAGCCGTTTGAGGATGTTTTTCATTTTATCCTTATTGAAAATGTCAAAAAATAGCTATTTATACCTTCTTATAAAGTACAAATCAAGTTGTTAGCTCATAGCTGATAGGGGGTAGCTGGTAGGAAAAGAGTCTTCAACCTTCCACGATTTTGTACCTCGTCGTGCGTTTGTCGCCGCTTTTTGCAAGAAGCCCCATCTTCACGCCCTGCTGCAGATCGTGGCTGGCTGTGGAAGTGGAGATGGTTTTGAAAAACGCCTGGTAGTCTTTCCTGGAGAAGGATGTCTTGCCGATGGCTTGTGTGGCGATCTCCAGGCGATCAATGACTGTGAGCGTCACGGACCGGATCGCTGCGATCAGCCCTTCGAGGGATTCCCGTACGAGGCCAAGCATCAACTCAATAAAACCGGTAGAGTCGCCAGTTGAATCATATGATACTATCGTTTCAATACCGACTCGATAATCCCCTCGATCATACCGGCCAACTTTTCCGGGTCGTGCCGGATAATATCACCGGAGGTTTCCAGGAGGTCTTCAACGATCAACGGGCAGCGGTCGTCATTGAAGCCGATATCGACAAAGTCGGATTTCTGCTTGCGATAAAGTTCCAGCAGGCGGTCGTCGGGGCGCCGATTGTTGACGATGGCCCCGGTGAGCCTGCGTCCGGTGAAGCTTTCCAGGGTGGCGATGAAATCGCAGGCCTGGAAATGGTTGGTCTCGCCGAACTTGGTCATGATGTTGACCACATGATAAATCGGGGTGGAGATGGCAGATAACTTTTCCTTGAGCCCGGGCACGATCAGATTGGGAATGATGCTGGTGAACAGGTCGCCCGGCCCCAGGATAATGATGTCGGCGTTGTCGATGGCCCTGAGCACCGGGGGAAACACCGTGATGGCGTCGCTGTGGTGGGGAACCAGGTAGACGTCGCGGATGGTCTCGCGCTGGTGTCCCCGGGGCATGTCGATGGCGCTTTCGCCGAATATGCGGCTGCCGTCGGTCAGTTCGGCCACCAGGGTGGCCCGGTCAATGGTTACCGGCAGGATCTCACCCTGGACATCCAGGATCTCGGCCAGGGCCTGGACGCCGGCCGGGAAGCTTCCGGTGTAGCGCGAGAGCATGGTCAACAGCATGTTGCCGGCGTTGTGCCCCTTCAGGCGCCGGTCTTTTTTAAACCGCTTCTGAAAAATGGAACGGGCCATCTCCTGGTGGGGAGACAGGGCCAGGATGCATTTGAGGATATCGCCGGGGGGCAGGGTTCCCAGTTCGTCGCGCAGCCTTCCGGTGCTGCCGCCGCTGTCCATCATGGAGACCACGGCGCTGACGTGGGTGCCCGGCAGCTTTCTCAGACCGGAGAGCAGGGCGAACTGGCCGCTGCCGCCGCCGATGGTAACGATACGAACCGTCTTTTTCGTCGGCTTGGTTTGGTTTTTGATTCCTGTTTTCGCCATTTCGATTCCTCAATACCCGAAAGGCTGGTAAATAACAAATCACAAGCACCAAATTTCAAACAAATCCCAAATTCCAATATCCAAATTCCAAACGGGGTCACCATCCGCGGGTTTGGGATTTGTGTTTTTTGGTTATTGAGATTTATTTGAGATTTGAAATTTGAGTATTGTGATTTCTTTTATATTCTCCAATCCCCAATACCTACTGTTTATACTCCAATACCTTCTCACAAAACCCGTCTTCGTGAGAGATCCCCTTGGCAATGACCAGCTTTCTGCCTTTCTCGGTGCCGTCGGCCAGTACCTGCGCGTCGTGACCGGGACCCTGTCTGGAAAACGAGCGCACGTGGGGATAGCGATGGGCGATGTAGCGCTGCAGGGCCGGGTCCTCCATGCGGGCCGGAAGGAGACGGGTTTCGGTGCAGAGTTCGGATACCTTTTCCAGTGTGCCGCGAAAGCCTTCGATAATGCCCACGGCAAAATCGGTCTTGCGGTAGCGGTTCAGCCCCTTTCCCCGGCGGTAGTCTGCCCAGGTCGTGTCGATATATCGGCGTACGGCCAGGTAAACATACTCGGCGATGCGGACGTTTTTATCGTTGCCGCTGATCTCCAGCACCCGCCCCATGCGTGCCTTTTCCAGGGCCCAGGCCTCGACCCACATGCATTGGACAAAGTAGAAATCCTGCAGCAGATGGGCCAGGTGGTAGCTTTCCCGGAAATGGCGCAACCGGGGCGTTCCCAGGAAGATGCTGACATAGTGCTGTTTGACGCCCCGGTCGATCAGATCCACATTGTGGCGGGAGATCAGTTCGTGGGCTTTGCTCATGGCGGCGTGGGCTTCGTTGGGGTTGGCGCTTTCGGCCAGGGCCATGAGCTTCTGGATGCGGGCTACAATGCGGTCCTTGGCATCCAATTTTTCGCCGCGGCGCAGCCGTTCGTGCAGGGCACGGTGCCCCCCCGAAGCCGCCGGATTGGCCCGCAACAGGCGGCAGGCTTCTTTAAAGGCGGGCCCGTGGTCCGATTCGCCGGTGGCCTTAAGCCCCTCGTGGGCCACCTGATGGGCCATTTCGTGCAGCAGCACTTCCCGGACATCGTCCCAGCGGCCGTTGGTGACCAGATCGCGGTTCAGGGCGATCTCCCGTTTGTATGGCGCCCAACTGCCCAGCCGGCGGGTCGTGCCGACAATGGAAAAGATCGGCTTTCTCAGGGAGTGACGCAAGGGTTCCGGCAGCAACCACAAAGCGTTTTCCCATTCGGCCGCAAGGCCCTGTAAAACCCGACGTTCGAAGGCCGTTCGCAGGTTGTCGATATCGTCCCTAAAAGCGAAATTGTCTTCTTCGGGCGGCTCGTCCCACAAGGATTGTTGTTTAAAATCGGCACCCATACCCATCAGGCGATTATTTCTGCCAGGGCTTCCAGGGCATAAACATATCCGGCCGGACCCAGGCCGGTAATCCGGGCGGTGGCCACATCGGCGATATAGGAGTGGTGGCGAAACGGTTCGCGCTTGTGAATGTTGGAGAGATGGACTTCCACGACGGGCACGTCCAGCAGCAGCACGGCATCGCGAATGGCCACGCTGGTGTGGGTGAAGGCCGCCGGGTTGATGATCAAACCGGCGATCTGGCCCACGGCCGCCTGGATGGCTTCGACCAGTTCGCCCTCGTGATTGGATTGAAAGGCCGATACCTCGACGCCCAGTTCCCTGGCCCTGTCTTGGATGGAGCGGTCGATCTCCGGCAGGGTCCGGCTGCCGTAATGCTCGGGCTCCCTTTTCCCCAGCATATTCAGGTTGGGGCCGTGGATGACGAGAATGCGTTTGGACGGCTGCGTTTGCGCCATGGCTGCGCCCCCTTTACCAGTTGGCTTTGAGTTCGGAAATGGTCCGGCCGTAGTCTTCGCTGCCGAATATGGCGCTGCCGGCAACGAACACATCCACGCCGGCTTGAGAGATGCGGCCGATGGTGCCTGCATTGACGCCGCCGTCGATCTGGATCAGGGTGGACAGACCGCGCTCTTGAATGACCGCTTTGAGTCGGGCCGCCTTGTCCAGCGCCGACGGAATGAATTTCTGCCCCCCGAAGCCGGGGTTGACGCTCATGATCAGAACGAAGTCCAGATCCTCCAGTATCCACTGCAACGATTCGACCGGCGTGGCGGGATTGAGGGCTACCCCCGGCCTGGCACCTTTTTCCCGGATCTGCTGAACGGTCCGGTGCAGGTGGGTGCAGGCCTCCTGGTGGACGGCGATATAGTCCGCCCCGGCATCGGCGAAATCGGCCACGTAGCGTTCCGGTTTTTCGATCATCAGGTGGACGTCGATGGTCAGGGCGGTGGATCGGCGCACGGCCTCGACCACCAGCGGCCCCATGGTGATGTTGGGCACGAATTGCCCATCCATGACATCCACGTGAATCCAATCCGCGCCGGCGGCTTCAACGGCCTGAACCTCTTCCCCCAGTTTCGCAAAATCAGCCGACAGAATCGACGGTGCAATGTATTTCATAACAACCACTCCTTCTTGTATAGGATCAATTTCCATCGGCCCTAAGGCCAAATCATGTTTGCAAGCGTTTGCGGAGGGCGCTCCACCGGCTGGCCGTCCACATAAACACGCACCGATGAGGTATCACTTTTTGGAATCAAAAGCCAGATTTCCCGACCCGGCGCCACAAAATCGTCGAACAGGCGTATGGGCCCCTGTGGCTTTCCGATCATTACCGTTACCCGTTTGTTCAAGAAACCGTTTTCCAGGGTGTAGCGGAACAGTTCTATCGCATCCGAAGGCTCCCCATCATCGCTGTCGGACCCAGCGACTGACCTGCGATTGACCGTCAGATCCGCCTGGCTTCCAGCCGCAACCCGATATCCGGACGCAGGAGCCTGTTCGACGACGGTTTCCAACGGCAATCCGGGCCTGAACGTGGACTGTATGCTGCCCACGCTCAGTTGAAGGGCATCCAGTCGACGCAAGGTTTTCTCGAGGGGTTGGCCGGAAAGATCCGGCATGGGGAACGAAGAAGATCGTGGGCCGCCGCTGATCAGCAGATCCGCACAATCATCGCGGGAGACCGTGGCCCCGGCTATCGGGTGCTGGGCCATGACCTGCCCTTTATTTTGTCGTGAACTGGCTACGGTCGCGAGGCTGCCCTGGCACAGCCCGTTCTCGGTCAGCAGGATCCGGCTCTGCTGCAGGGAAAGACCGCTGAGGTTGGGCATGACGATGCGTTCCGGGCCGCGGGACACCCGGATCTTCACATCCCGGCCCCGTTTGATGGAGGCGCCGGGCTCCGGATCCTGGTCGATCACATGGTTCTTGGGCACCTGCTCGTGATAGACGGTTCCCCGCACCCGGGTATTGAGGCCCAGATCGGAAAGAATTTCCAGACTGTAGAGAACATCCTTGCCCACCAGGTCGGGAACCACAACCGGTTCTTCGCCCTTGACGATCAGGGTCAGGGCAAGGTAGGCGCCCCCGACGGCCATGGCCATGAAAAGGGCGATCAGGAGCGCAACACGCCATACCTTTCGCAGCACGGGGCGGATGGAGGAAACCGGGGGAATCATCGGCCTAAAAATCGAAGCTCAGAAGCAGGGCCGCTCCCCCCGGTGCCGGTGCCAGGGACAGGAAGGGCATGGGCCTGTTTCGGTTGAGGTGGCTTTTGAATGCGTCCACACGGTCGCGGTTGAACTTGTGGGCGCTGGACACGGCACCGTAGATGTTTCCGGCGTAAAAGCCGAACTCGACGAAGGTGATCACGCCGCCAAGGGCGGGCAGATCGTTGTCGAAGGCCTCCCAGGCTGCCAGGATCAGTCCGGCGTTGACCAGAAAAGCGGTCAGCGAATCCCGATACCGGTTGCAATAAAGCTGACCGCCGCCGGGTACGATGGAAAAGGTGCCGGCGAGGGTGGGGTTCTTGGTCGGGATCGCGTCGTGCGCGGCCAGAGACTGCCGCAGGCCGGCGATGCGGTAGCGATTCCGGTTGGCGGGCGTGACCGCAGCGAAGGCTCGATCCGCCTGCTGCCACTGCCCTTGCTGCACGTGCAGCCAGCCCTGCTCGTAGTGGGCCCGGTCGATGACATCGACGTCAGCGGCGACAGCCGTCAGGTTGCGCAGATCCAGTATGGCCTGTTCGGTCCTTCCCTGATCGGCATGGCTGCGGCTGAGCATGAAAAAGGACTCGTTTTGCAGGGTCAGCCCTTCGTAATTGCGGGTTTGCCGGTCGAAGACGGCGGCTGCCGCCGGGTAGCGGCCGGCACGGTAGTGGGCCATGCCCGTTTGAAACCGGGCACGGGGGACCCTGGGGTCGTCGGGGAAAAAATGGATAAAGCGGTTGAATTCGGCGATGGCTTCGTCAAAGGCGTCTGCATCCAGGCGGGATTGGGCAAAGCGGTACTGGCTGTCCGCATCGATGGTCAGCGGGTCGGCGGCGTTGGCAGTGCCTGTAAGCAGCAATACGCCCAACATGAACAGGGAGAAAATCGACCGGTGAAGTCGCATGGCGTTTTCCATGGAAGATCAGCGCAGCCAGAAATCGTTGTTGTCGAGGGGGTCCCGGCAGCGGATGCCCTGGCGGGTCATTACGGACGGACTGAGCTTCAATTCGTCGCGGCCGCAGCGCATCAGGCGGTCGCAGGTCATGATCCATCCCAAAAAGGCGCCGTGACGCCGAAGGGCCTGGACGGCGTAGCCGGAACAGGAAGGGGTCATGGGGCAGCGATGACCGTCGGCTCCGGACAGATATTTCTGATAGAAGTGGATCGGGCCGGTCAGGATCGACGAGGCCGCCGTTTGTTCCGCCTGCTCGATATTGGCTGGGTCTGCCCAGGCAATGCACGCCATCATCAGCGATAGCAGGATCATAAGGCAACCATTGGTTATTAAACGTTTCATTTTTTTATGCCAATCCTCTGAGAAAAGCTAATTGCAGTAAATTACACCTCAGGTTATGCCCGAGCGACCCGAAGAGGTTCGGACCGGTCCGGCGAGACATTCAACCGGCGAATGGCTTTTAGAACGTCGAACATCGAACATCGAACGTCCAATATTGAATGAGGAATCGCTTCGCTCCTTCAATCGATTAAAAAAATCACCGGTTGTTGAAGCGGTCGGCGAAATAAGGTTCGCCCGTATTAAAAAAGATAGAATGCCTTATTCTAAGTTCGAAGTTGGACGTTCGATGTTCGATGTTCATGGGTCTGGATTTCAGCCCCCCTCGGAGGTGGCTTCATCAAATCACCCGCTAAGCGGGTGGTCGGTGATTCTCATTGTTGGGTTACTCTCAGCACCTCTTCAATGGTGGTCCTGCCGGCCAGCACTTTCTCGATTCCACTCTGGCGCAGGGTTCTCATTTTGTATTGCAGCGCGTATTGCTTGATCTGGATCGCGTCATAGGTTTTGAGGACCAGGTTTTTCAATCCTTCGTTCAGGTGCATGATTTCGAAAATGCCGATGCGGCCTCGATAGCCGGTGTTAAAGCACTTTTCGCACCCCTTGGCCTGATAAATGGTGTGGTTTTCCAACTGTTCGCGATTGATGCCGATACTTTCGAGAATCACGCCCGGTGTGTAGGCCTCTTTACAGTGGTCGCACAGGACCCGCACCAGGCGCTGGGCGACGACCGCCAGCACGGAGGAGGAGATGAGAAAGGGCTCAACGCCGATGTCCACCAGGCGCGTGATAGCGCTGGCCGAATCGTTGGTGTGCAACGTGGAGAAAACCAGATGGCCGGTCAGGGCCGACTGAACGGCGATAGAAGCGGTTTCCCCGTCCCGGATCTCGCCGATCAGGATCACGTCCGGGTCCTGGCGCACGATGGAGCGCAGTCCCCGGGCAAAGGTGAGGTCGATCTTCGGGTTGACCTGAATCTGGCTGATGCCCTTGAGCTGATACTCCACCGGGTCCTCGATGGTGATGATGTTGATGTCCGGCTTGATGATGGAGGCCAGCACGGAGTAGAGGGAGGTGGTTTTACCGCTGCCCGTCGGACCGGTCACCAGAATGATCCCGTTGGGCTGGGTCACCAGGTGGTTGACCAGGTCGAGATCCTCGCCCGACAGGCCCAACTCTTTGAGGTTCAGGACCTCTTCGGATTTGTTCAACAGGCGCATGACCACCCGTTCGCCAAAGGTGGTGGGCAGGGTCGATACGCGCACGTCCACGTTCTGGCTGCCGATCTTGACTTCCAGCCGGCCGTCCTGGGGAAGACGTTTTTCGGCGATATTGAGCTTGGCCATGACCTTGATGCGCGAAATCAGCGCCGGCTGGATCCATTTAGGGGGGCTGAGCAGATCGTAGAGAATGCCGTCCACCCGGTAGCGCACCTTGAAGCTGTCCTGATAGGGCTCGATATGGATATCGCTGGCCCGCGCCTTGATGGACTGGGAAATGATATGGTTCACCAGCTTGATAATTGGGGCGTCGCTGGTATCCTCCAGCAGGTCGGCGGTGTCCTCGATCTCGCTGATGATGGTGCTGCCGTCCTCTTCCATGTGCTGGACCAGCTGTTCGGCGGTGCCCTGGCTCATGTCGAACAACAGGTTGATGGCGGCAAAAATGGCGCTTTTGGTGGACAACACCAGGTTGTAGGCCGAAAAGCCGATCATGCGGGCCAGGTCGTCCAGGGGCTGAAAGGCCGCCGGATCGTTGACGGCGATGATGTTGACCATGTCTTCGGGCAGGCCGGGGCCGCCGTCGGTCGGAGCGTTTTTCAGCACCAGCGGCACCATGGCATGCCGCTTGAGAAAACTGATGGGCGCCTTGCGGGTGCGGTCTTCCCCGAAGTTCTCCAGAGGCAGCTCGGGCCAGAAGGGAAGATTGTACTGCTCACCCAGGGCATCCAACAGCTGGGTTTCGGTAACGACCTTGCGGCGCAGCAGCACTTCGGAAAGGCTGCCGCCTTCTTTTTCGCCATGGATCCTGGCGGCTTCCGCGAAATCCTCCTCGGAGACGCCGAATTTGATTTTTAACAGCTCTTCCAGCGATTTATTCATGGATGATATGCTCGCCCGTCGCATCGCTCTCCACTGCAGACGCGTCTTCGGTTTCACCTCCCCCACGATACAGCTTGATCTGGGTCTCCATTTTTTCGTCGATTTCATCTTTCTTCATTTGCGAAACGCTGTCAGCCTCGGACGGATTCTGGAGTACCTTGGGGGTGATAAAAATGTACAGGTTGGACTTTTCGCTGCTTTTAGCGCGGGATTTAAAGAGCCAGCCCAGTCCGGGCACGTCGCCCAGGCAGGGCACTTTATACTCGGTTTGAGAGAAAGTGTCGTCAATGAGGCCGCCAATGACCACGGTGTTACCGTCCTTGACCATCACTGTTGTCTCCACGGTGCGCTTGAGGGTGGTCGGCCGGTCTTCCGTGCTAGCGTCCGCCAGTGACGAAACCTCCAGCGAGAGATTCAGCCGGACCATGCGGTCCTTGTTGATCTGGGGGGTGATTTTAAGTGTTTTTCCCACGTCCCGGTATTCATAGGAGTTGTAGGTTTCACTGGAAGACGAGGTGGATGTCGTTGTCTGGTAGGGCACATTTTTGCCCACCGTGATGCTGGCTTCCTGGTTGTCGGTGGTCAGCAGTTGGGGCGTGGAGAGAATATTGACATCCGAGTCTTTTTTGTATGCGTTGACAATGGCGGAAATGGTTGGGAAAGTGATGCCGCCGATTTCGACTCCTGCGGTGTACATCCCCAGAGAAAAGCCGGAAGGCAAGGTGGCGCTTTTAAGAGTGTTTGCACTTACGCCTAAACTATTGTTGGTAAAACCGCCAAAGGCTGCACCATCATAGTCATTGACGGTTATTTCATCTCCCACCTGCCACTCTGTTCCCAGTTCGAAGTTTTTCTCCATGTTGACCTCCATGATCAACGCCTCGATATAGACCATGGAACGGGGGATGTCGATCTGGCGGATGATTTCCACCAGGGTGGCGTAATCGTCCCGGTCGGCGGTAATGATCACGCTGTTGGTGGCCTTGTCCGCCGTAATGGTGACGTCATCGGAAACCACGGGAGCCTCCTTGGCGCCGGCGGCTTTGGTTTTCTCCTCTTTGGGGAGGTCTTTGAGCACGGCGACCAGTTCTTCGGCATCCGCGTATTCGAGGTAGTAGACGTGGATCTTCTCCTTGCCCTTGGGGGTTTCCCGATCGAGGCTTTCGATCAGGCTGCGGATCCGGTCGGTGGCGTCTTCACTGGCCACCATGATGATGGTGTTGGTGCGTTCGTCGGCCACGAAGGCGGCCGAGCGGTCGGTAGATACGCTTTTACCCTTCTTGGCGGTGGACTTGGTCGTCTTGAAGACGGTATCCAGAAGAGACACCAGATTGGAGGCATCGGCGTTTTGGATGGGAAATATGGTGATCTCGCGACCCACCCCGGGGATATCGATGGTTTTGAGAATTTTCATCAAACGGGCGATATTGGAATACCGGCCGGTGACGATCAGGGTATTGGTCGGCGTGTAGGACAGGATCACGCTGCTTTTCGAAACCATGGGCGTGAACAGCCGTTTGACCTCGTCCGGATCGGCGTAGCGCAGGGGCATCAGCTGGGTGACCACCTGATCGTCGTCGTCGGCGTTTCCCCGGGCCTCGGTGAGGGTTTCGATGTTTTTCGTGCGGGCATCGGGCGAGGGGATGATTTTAATCACTTTCCCCGCTTCCACGGTGGCGAACCCGTGAACGTCGAGAACCGATTCGAATACCTTGTAGGCTTCGGCCACGGAGATTTTCGACGGCGAGATGATGGTCACCTTGCCCTTGACCCTTTGATCGATGACGAAGTTTTTATTGGTCAGTTCGCTGATGAATTTGATGAACACGCTGATGTCGACATTGTTGAAATCAATGGAGACGAACCGCTGCGAACCGTTGGCCGATGCACTGTCGGCCGCCTTTTCCTGGGCAGCGGCGCCGACGGTCATCAAAAAAAGCGCCAGTGCCGCAATCAGTCCAGCCAACATGCGTTTTTTGTAAGCACCCCTTGAATGTTCCATCGCCATATTCTCTTTTCTGGTTTACAGCCGATGCCTGAGTTAAAGCGGCCTTTCGGCTATCTGATTCGATATTCGATATTTTTTTCCCGCCCTCTGCGCTTGAGCTGCAGGGAAAGGTTGGATGAGGACTTGAGGCTGTCCACCATTTTCAATGCGTCGTCCACGGTCGAGATTTCACTGCCGTCCACGCCGACGATGACGTCGCCATTTCTCAGTCCCATTCTCCTGAAGATGGAATTGGGCTTGATGCTGGAAAGGGCCAGCCCTGCTGGCACCCCGTCTTCCATGTGCGGCTGAATCTTAACCTGGGTCATTAGCGAGGCCATGTCCTGCATGGACTGTTCGAGATAAGACCGCCGCAGGGAGATGCGCTGGGCACGCGCAGCTCCCGTGCGTGCGGCCGGCCCCGGGGCGGGCAATCTGCCGGCCCGGGCCATTTTGCCGGATGTTAACTCTTCCATTTGTAGGATTTCGTCATTGCCATTGACGGAGAGAACGACGCGATCCCGGAAGATATCCTTAACGGTGGCGGTCTGCACGGCGTCTCCGACGCGGTACAGGTTCTGTTCGCGGGCCTTGACATCTTCGATGACTGCATATTCTCCGTCGTCGCCGCCGGTAACCGTTCCCCACAGTTTTAGATTCAGTTTGGTTTCTTCCAGCGTGGACGTATCCAACTTCCGGGCCGCCGGGGCGGCGTCGGTACGGGTGTCGAAAAGATCGCGTTCCACGACTTTCTTGTAAGCGGACAAGGGGCGCCGTGAGACGCCGGTGTCGTCAACACTGTAGGCCTTTTGAACGATTCGTCGAGGCGTGGCGGACAGGCGTCCGGCCAGGTTGCCGTAAACGCCGCCAACGACCATGTAGCTGGACAGGGTGATGCAGGCCAGGTTGATCAGGATGAAAACGGTTTTGGGTATCATGGCCTACCTCGTCGAAACCTTGGGGTCGTCCACCGAGCCGCGAAGCCGGAAAGACAGGCCCCGGGTTCCCAGGGTGCGCGGGTTGATGAGCCCTTCGGGGACGATCTCCTGCAAGCGGGCGAGCAGTTCCGGTTGGGGTTTGGCGCTCCCGCTCAGATTCAGGCGGCTCTTGCCAAAAGGGGTGCGCAGTCGGATGCTGCCGTTGATCTTGCCTTCGACCATGGGACCGCCGAAGGTGAGCGTTTTGACCTGCAGACGGCCCCCCTTGATGGCGAACTCTGTATCGGCCTGATCAAAAACGATCTCGCCGATGCCGTAAAGCGGTTCTTTCAGGGAAATCCGCAGCCCATCAACAGTCAGTTTCCCGTTGGTCACTGCCGCCGGGCGTCCGCCGCCGTCGTGGGTCAGATGGCCTTTGAGCATTCCGGACAGACCGAAGCGATCAATGGCTTTCAAGGCATCCAACCGGTCCAGGCGGATGCGGTAAAGGTCCGCCTCGGCCCGTGAAAGTCCGGTCGGGCCGTTGGCGCCCAGGACAGCACGTCCGCTGATTTCCCCTTCCGCCAGTCGGGCCTGGAAACGAATCCGTTTCTCTGCTTTCAAAAGGGAGCCCAGCGCGGCGTACATGCGGGCGTCTTCGCAGTGGGCCAGGTTCAGTTGGTCGTGACGAACATCGACCCCTGTCATCTTGATTCCCGGCGGCAGGGCCGGCCGCACCGAGGCGGCCTCCATGGACAATAGCGGATCCATGGCGGCCAACCGGCGATTCATATAGGCGGTCACCGCCTGGCCGGGAAACAAAAGGACCATGAAAAAGGCCGTCGCCAGCAGGGCAAACAGGATATAGGCGAAGATGGTCTTTGCGGAAACCATGCGGGTTTCTACTTCTCCAATGTCTCGACCTGAAACACCGTAGTGATGAGGTCGGGTTTACGCTCTTCCTTGAAAATGGAGAGCCGCTTGACGAAAATCATGTTATTCGAGGCCTCGATTCCATGCAGGTAGGCCATGAGCTGCGAGGTGGTGATATCGGCCAGTTTCATTTCAACCAGGGATAGCCGGTAGGGGCTGTCCTTGTCGGTGGTGCTGGTCGGCCGCATATAGGCAATATTGTTTTTCACATTGGTTTTGCCGGCCAGGGTTTCCAGAAAAGAGAACAGGGTGAATCCGCGTCTGCGGCGTTTGATGAATCGCTGGGCCTGTTCGGCCTTCTGGGACGTTTGGCGATATTCTGCCTGCAGCAGCCGGATCTGTTCCAACTCATGCTGCCGGGAGATCAGCTTGCTGGACAGCCGGTCGTTTTTTTCCAGCAGGGGAAAAACCAGAAATTGCAGCAGCACGAAGATGAATAGGGCCGCCGCGGCCGCGATCACGCTGAGTTTTTCCCGTTTATTGAGATTGATGGCCATGGGGGTTCAATAATCCATTTTCAGTTTGAAGCGCACCCCTTTTCCCGATTTGTCGAGGTCGGCGGAACTGATGGTCACCTGTTTGAAAATTTCCGCCTCTTCCAGGCGGCTCTTGATTTCGTCCACCGTATTGAACGTGTCGGTGTTGCCCGACAAGATCGCATTATCGGTTCCCACGACCAGGCGGCTGATTTTTACCTCGGCCGATTCGGGTATCCGTTGGCTCAGGGTGTCGAGCAGATCGATCACCAGGACCCGGGATCCGAACATGTCCGAACCGGCGCCGCTTTCCCTGGCTTCCTTGATCTTGAGCTGCATCTGCTGCAAGGGGGCCTGGACGCGGGTGACTTCGGGAAAGGTCTCCTTGAACACCGTTTCGATCCTGCGGTCCAATTCGGCCAGCCGCCGCTGCTTGTTCCGGACTTCGAAAAACTGTCCGGCCAGGACAATGGCCAGGGTGAGGACAACCAGCACGGCGGTGAAAATGATGCTGCTGCGATATTCGCTCCAGTAGTGCTGGAAGGTCGAGCGTCGGGTGGAGAAATTGACGCCGCTGACCGCCTCGGTTTCCATGAGGGCCAGGGCCAGGGCGATGTCCAGGCAGCCGGTCTCCCAAACCGGGGTATCCGTGACACCCTTGAGCTTCGGAAAGGAGCGAATGCCCTCGATGGACTTGACCGGCAGGTCCAGCAGGGTGATGGCACCGTTGACGCCGGTGAGCAGTTCGTTCTGAGGGCCCGTGGCAAAGACGACGGACGGGTCGATCCCGATCCCCAGGCTTTCTCCCGCGGCGGTAAAGGTCTGCCGGAGACGGGTCTCCAGGTTGTGAAGGGCCGGATTGCTGCCGGAGGCCACCGGGAGGGACCGCACCATGCGCACGTTGCCCGAGCAGACGGCGTAGACCGAATGATTGTTTTCACCGGTGTCGATGAGCAGGAAATCGCCGCTGTCCGAGGTCATCGTCGAGATGAACCGCGCCGCGGCATACCCGCCGGGCATGATACCCACCGGATTCAGGTTTGCCGCCGACAGGGTGTCCAGGTAAAACTGAATCCGGTCCCTGCGGGCAGCGAACGCCAGAAGGTCCTGGTGCCCGTCCCGTTTGACGGCTTCGAAATCAAAGATCAGTTCTTCCACCGGCAGCGGCAGGCTGGGCTCCAACTCGAAGGGCAGGATCTGCCGGATCTTCTTGAGATCATGGAATGGAAGGGAAAGGTTGCGAAAGGAGACAAACGTAGCCGGAATTCCCAGTACACAGGCGGCACCGGCGGGTTTCAGCTTTTCGACGACGGCCTCGATGGCCTTCCCCAGGCCCTGGTCTTCGCCATCCTCGCTTTCCGGAATCGGGAAAAACGCCTGCCCGATCACCTGGCTGCCTTTGAAACCGCTGTCCAGCAGCACTGCTGCGATGGACTGTTCTCGAATGTCGAGACCGAGGATTTTGCGGCTCATCGCTGCTCATTCAGTTGGAGGTTCGTGTTCGTCAAACCAGAAATATATCTCATTCTGCCTGCCAAATCAAGGTTTTACATACCCACTTGCCGGTATCCGAATCTTTTTCCCGATGGACGACCGCCTCGATTGCAAGGCTCCGGTTGTTGCGTTTGGCCGTGGAGGAGATCCGGAACAGATCGCTGGCGACGGTGATCAGGTCGGAATCGATGGTGACGCCGCCGGCGCCGGGCACGTTTTTGTACCAGGTTTTGCCGGTGATGGTATTGGTGTAGGTCTCGTCGGACTTGGCCGTCCGGAAATCGGCCAGGGCTTCGGCCAGGTCGTCGCTCTCCTCGGGCAGCAGGGCGCCCAATACGGCCACATCGGCCGTCGAAATGTTGATTTTGCCGTCGTAGGTGAATTGTCCGTCCTTGCTTTCGGAGACCCCGTGGACGGTCAAAAGCGACGAAAGACCCGCCACGCCGCCGGCTCCGTAAAACAACTCCGGCGTCACCCCCTGAACCAGGGCCACTTCGCCCAGGTGGTCCACGGGACCGTTTTTACAGCTATAGGGCGGGTCCAGGCCCTCGTAATAATCCGATTCGGCACCGCTCAAACCGGTGATGGCATCGTCATCGGCCTTGTCCATCCAGTCTTTCAGCGAATTGATGATCGTATTGGAATCGGTGTCCGGTGGTTCTTCGAACATGGAAAAGAGCCGGTTCAGTAGCCGTTCCCAAAGCGATCGCTGGGAAGCCGAGAACTGCCGCCCTTCGGGGAATTTGACCAGGGCGTTGACCTGGATCTTACCCCGTTCGTCGGTGATGGCGACCTCCACGGTCCCGTCCTCGAAGGGAATCAGGGCCATCCATTCGGCCACCTTTTCGGGATCGGCCCAGTCTTCCTGGAGGGTGTCGGTCTGGTTCTCCCTGCGGTCGTTGATCAACATCACCTCGGCGGCATGGATGCCGGACGCGGCCATTTCAGAAAGGACCAACGCATCCCGGGCCAGGGCGGCTTCGACAACCGATCCCCGGATGCGCTGGTTCAGCGCCAGGCCGGCGGTGAGCAGTACGGCCACCACCCCGATGGCGACCAGAATGGCCACGCCGTCGGTATTGCCCAGCACACGTATCGGACTTCTTACGAGGTCGTCATTCTTTGGCTTCGCGAAAGGCATACAGCGCAATCCTTGTGGTAAATGTCCGCGAGCGGTCCCGGGTGCCGACCGTCAGGCGCACTTCGACGGAACGCGGTGTCGCATAGTCGGTGTCGGTGGTGTCCGAATCCCAGCTTTCGTTTACTTCGCCGTCGGCATCCAGGTAACCGAATTCGATGGCCTGGACATTGTCGCATAAAATGGGGTCGTCCTCGCTCTCCTCGAACTCGGGAAACGGGTAGAGGTGGTCGGCGCGTCGCAGCACCAGGGTGTCGTCATCCTTGGGGTGCACGTAGTAAACGATTCGGCACACCCCCTTGCGCGGGTCGCGGTTTAAGGCCAGGTGGGCCAGGGAGGCGAACCGCAGCCGGCCGAACCGGGTGCCGGACAGGTCGGTGGCATCGCCGACCACGCGATAGGGATCCGGTGGGTCGTTGAACTCGGGTTTTTCGTATCGGGGGTATTGGGTGACCTGCAGGGCCGTAAGGTCCGTGGCCATGCGTCCGAGGCATGTGCGGGCCGTTGCAAAGGTCTTCACATCGCCGCCCACTGCGTCGGCGCTGGAAAAGACGGCCCGGAAAGAGCCGAATACGGTGGTGATCACCACGGCGAAGATGAATATGGCCACCATGATTTCCAGCAGGGTGAAGCCTCGATCCAAGCCGTCGCACTTTCGAGGGATGATGCGCAACGCCGATATCGGGCTTCTTCCGAAGTCGTCAACCCATGGACTATTCATACAGGTGCCTGTAAGTGGTCATCTGAAAAACGGATTCGTCTTCGTTCAGACCGATGGTCAGGCGGATTTTCCGCAGAACCGGGCCGTCATCCCGAATCAGGTCGGAAACGACCTCTTCGGTTTCGATCCGCCAGGTATAGCCCGGATGGTCGCTGCCGAAATCGCCGCTGCCGCCAATCAGCTCGGTCGGGTCGATGGTCTCCATCTCCGCCAGCTTCTGGCGGGCCAGCATGACCGCCACGCTGTCGAAACGGCCCCTTTCGTCCATGAACAGGGTTTGGGTGTGCATGCGGTAGATGGCCAAAAGCGCAATGGCCACCACCGACAGTGCCACCACCACCTCCATGAGGGTGAATCCGGCACTCGGATGGCCGGTCGAAGGCGGGTCTGAAATGCAGGCATCTCGGCCGGAAAACGGCATGGCTACCATCCCTGGCTTCCTTTGATCAGTTCGGCGCCGGCCAAAAAAGGCTCGATGAAAAAAGAGAGGCGGTCGCCGTCATTGGTCCTCAGACGGATGACCGCTTTGTCCGAGTATCCCTGGGGATAGAAGCCGATGGGAATCGATCCGCTGGAAATCCGTTCGTCGGAGGAAAAGGCCACGTGGTCGATGCGGACTCCTCTGGGGAGCCGATAGCCATCGTCACGCGCGCTGCTTGCATCCGTTTCCGCCATGCCGTCCACGGTGATCCAGAAACGCTGGATGTCCGGGGAGACGTTGAGCAAATAGGTTTTTTGCTCGGTGACAGCCTTTTCCTTGAGTTGGCTGACGGTGGCGATGATCCAGCGGGAGGTTTCGCCGCTGCCGTCGGAAAGCAAACCGCCGCTCAGGCGGGGGATCGCTACCATGAGCATAATGGCGATCAAAGCGGTAACCACGACCATTTCGATCAGGGTGAACGCCCGCTCGTCACAGCATTTAAGATAAAGCTTTCGGGATGCGCTATCGGTCGTCGCGGTATTGCTTATACAGCTTCCTCTTTTTGGAATTGCCAGAAACATTAGCTTAAACGTTATGGCAAAAGGAGTGCTTTTCCTCCCGACTGCAGGAAAGCGTGCACGCAAGGCGGACAGTTTTGCGGCTTGGCTCGGTTTCATGAGGTGGATGGAAAGGCCCGGAGTATGTCCGGGCCAGAAATTGACCCTATGAATCGGTTTCCCAACTGTTGATGTCGGCGTTTTTCTCTTCGCCGCCGGACGAGCCGTCGGCGCCGTAGGAGATCAGGTCGAAATCGTCGTGGATACCCGGGCTGAGGTAAATGAAATCGTTGTCCCACGGGTCCTTGGGGACTCTGCCTTTTTCCAGGTAGCCGCCCTTGCGCCAGTTCTTTGGAATCGTGCCGGAGGAGGGCTGTTCCACCAGGGCCTGCAGCCCCTGTTCGGTGGTGGGGTAGCTGCCGTTGTCCAGCTTATAAAGCTTCAAGGCCGTGGCAATGCTTTCGATCTGCATTCTGGCTTTGAGGCGCTTGGCCTGTTCCGGCCGGCTCATGATGCGCGGAACGATCAGGCCGGCCAGGATGCCGAGAATGACAATGACCACCATCAGTTCGATCAGGGTGAACCCGCGGCGATTGCCCACGGCAGTGTTGCTGATAAGATTCATGTCTCCTCCATGGATCCCATAAAAGGCCGCATGGCACGGCAGGGTATACGATTCGATTCGTTTCTCCGGATATAACCCAACCGGCCCCAACATTCAAGCAACGGGATGATTACCAAGTGGTAATGATCAAAGTTATCCCACCAACTGATTCATCTCGAAAATCGGCAGGCAGATGGAAAGAACGATAAACAGCACCACCACGGCCATGACCAGGATCATGACCGGCTCCAGCATGGCCATCATGCTCATGATGGATGCCTGGACATCGTTCTCGTAGACGTCGGCGATCTTGTAGAGCATGGGCTCCAGTTCGCCGGACTGCTCACCCACCTGGACCATCTGTACGGCCAGATCGGGAAAGACCATGTCTGCGGCCAAAGAAACCCCCAATCCCTGGCCTTTTTCCACTTCATCGGAGGCCCGTTCGATTAGACCGGAGATGATCACGTTGCCGGTGATGTTTTTTACGATCTCCAGGGCCGGCAGCATGGTCACGCCGTTTTCGAGCAGCGATCCGAGGGTGCGGGCGAAACGGGCCACCGCGATTTTCTTGACCATCGAACCGACGATGGGCGTGGACAGCAGCATGCGATCCGTTGTGGCCAGACCGCGTTCGGTTTTCCTGAACATTTTCAATGCCACCAGGGCCGCCACCGCCGCGATCACCAGCAGCCACCAGTAACTTTTAAACAGGTCGCTGGCCCCGATGAGAAAACGGGTGGGTGCCGGCAGGGCCTGGTTCATGTCTTCGAAAATGGTGGTGATGTTGGGGACCACGAAGGTCATCAGGAAAAACAGCACCAGGGTGCCCACGGCCGTCATGAGGATGGGGTAGGCCATGGCGGTCTGTATTCGGGATTTGAGTTCCTGCTGCTTTTCCATGATATCGGCCAGGCGCTGGAGGACGATCTCCAGGGTCCCCGACGTTTCCCCGGCGCGCACCATGTTGATGTAGATCTGGGAAAAGATTTTCGGGTAGAGGGTCAGGGCCGAAGCAAAGCTGTTGCCCTCCACGATGGAATCCTTCACGCGGGCGGCGATTTTGGCGAATCCCTGGGTTTTGGTCTGGGAGACCAGGGTGGTCAGGGCGGTGACCAGCGGAAAGCCGGCACCGGTCAGGGTGGCCAGTTGCCGGGTCCACAGGCTGACATGGGCCGGCGTTACGCGACTGAAAAGTCCGGAGAAGGAAGGGCCACGGGACTTTTCACTGGTTTCGCCTTCGGTGACTTCCTTGACCTTGACCGGGAAGCTGCCCATGTCACGGATTTTTTGCCGCGCAGCCGCAGCGCCGTCGGCGTCGATGATGCCGGTGACGGTTTTTCCCTTGGTATCCAGGGCCTGATAATCGAAAACGGGCATGATCTTTCATCCTGTCAGCACATGCGCGTAAGCCGTGCTGCAAAAAAACCGTCCATGTGATGGGTATGGGGAGCGGTGCGAAAAAAACCGTCCGCTCCCATAAACGGCAGCACGGATTTTTCTGCAATCGTCTGATGAGCGTTTATAGCAAAATTCGGGTGCTTTTTCAAAAATTGCTTCACCAACGATTCGTTTTCTTCGGGCTCCATGCTGCAGACGGCAAAAACCAGCGCCCCCTGCTTTTTGACCAGAGGGGCCAGGCGTTCCAGAAAACGGGCCTGCCGTCGGGTGAATCCGGCGATGTCTTTTTTAAGGGAGGACCATTTGGCGTCGGGATTGCGGCGCAGGACCCCCAGGCCCGAGCAGGGGGCGTCCAGCAGGATGCGGTCGAACCGGGGCAGATCGGCCGGATCGATCGGCCGGTTCAGGTCCGTCCGCCGGGTTTCGATGATGGCAAGCCCCATCCGCCGGGCCTCTTTTTCCAGGCGGGCCAGCTTGGCGGCGACGTGGTCCAGGGCCACGACGCGGCCGCGGTTTTCCATGCGTTGGGCCAGGTGGGTGGTTTTGCCGCCCAGGCCCGCGCAGGCGTCCAGAACGGTTTCGCCCGGCCTTGGGTCGAGCAGCAGGGAAATCAGTTGGGCGGCGCCGTCCTGGACCGAGAAGCGGCCGTCGGCAAAGGCCTGCATGCGGTGGATGGCGCGGCGCGGCCGGATTAGCTGGAGGGCGTCGGGGACCTCCGCCAGGGGCGCGACCCGCTCGGCGTCCGCTGCCAGGGCCTCCATCAGTTCGGCCAGGCTGTTTTTCAAGGCGTTGCAGCGTAAAACGGTGGGCGGGATGGTGTTGACGGATTCGCACAGCGAAGCGGTCTCGTCCGGTCCCAGGCGATCGATCCAGCGGGCGACCAGCCAGCGCGGCATGGATTGGGAAACGGACAGATGGCCAACCGGGTCGGCAGCGGCATCGGGGATGCCGTCGCGGTCGGGGTCCCGCAGGGCGCTGCGCAATACGGCGTTGACGAACCCGGCGGCCTTGGACGCCCGGTGGGTTTTGGCCAGCGCCACAGTGGTGTTTACCGCTGCCGAGGCGGGGATACGGTTTAGAAACCGGATCTGGAAAAGGCCTAAACGCAGGATGTTGCGCACGGTCGGTGCAATTTTTTTCAGGGGGCGGCTGGCGTGGGCGGAGATGACGGCATCCAGCCGCAGCCGCCAGCGCAGCACCCCGTAAACCAGTTGGTTGAACAGAGCCCGGTCCCGACGTGCCAATGCGTCGATCATGGCCGCTTCGGTTTCGAGAATACTGTCCAGGGTGGCCGGCCGGCTGTCCAGTTGTTCGAGAATATGCAGGGTGGCTGCACGGGCGTCCAACGGGGCCTGGTGGTTCGGTTCCGGCCGCAGGGCAGGGCGGTTTTGGGATTCGGTCATGGATGCTTTTATCCTAGACACGTCCCATCCGGCAGCTGGCACCCGCAAAGAAAATCGTCGATGGGCAGGCGCTTGCCGGATTTGCCCTGGATTTCGCTGATGGCCAAAGCGGATTTGCCGGTGGCGACGCGCAGTTCTCCGGGCATACACTCCAAGATGGTGCCCGGCGGAACGCTGATGTCCCGCGGCAGTACGCGGGCCTTGAATATTTTCAGGCGCATGCCGGCGCTGAAGGTATAGGCCCCCGGCCAGGGCGTCATGCCCCGGATCCGGCGGGCGATACGTTCGGCCGGCTGGGACCAGTCGATTTCACCGTCCGTTTTTTTCAGCATGGGGGCGTAGGTCGCCTTTGCGGGGTCTTGCGGAATGGGGGACAGGTCTCCGGCTGTAAGGCGCTTCAGCGTTTCGAGAAGCAGCGGTGCGCCCATTTCGCTGAGGCGGTCGTGAAGCTCGGCAGCGGTTTCCTCCGCGGCGATGGGGGTCTTTTCCATCAGCAGGATGTCGCCGGTGTCCATGCCCTTGTCCATCATCATGGTGGCCACGCCGGTCTCCTTGTCCCCCTCGATAATGGCCCACTGGATGGGGGCCGCGCCGCGGTGGCGGGGCAACAGGGACGCATGCACGTTGACGGCGCCCATGGCAGGGATTTCCAGCAGGGAAGGGGGCAGGATCTGGCCGAAGGCCACCACCACGAACAGGTCCGGGGCCAGTTGGCGCATGCGTTGGTGGAATTCATCGCTGCGCACCGTTTCGGGCTGGATTACGGGAATCCCGAACGCGGTTGCGGTTTCTTTCACCGGCGGCGGGGTGAGTTTGCGGCCGCGGCCTTTGGGCCGGTCGGGCTGGGTCACCACGGCCAGCACCTGAAAGCCGTTCTCCTGTAAGGCCTGCAGCGGCGGGACGGCGAAATCCGGCGTTCCCATGTAAACGATCTTCAGGGGATCATTCACCGGTTTTTCATCTCCTTTTTGACCCTGCGCTTGTACATCTGTCGTTTCAGGGCGCTGATGCGATCGATGAACAGGGTGCCGTCCAGGTGGTCCAGCTCGTGCTGGATTACAATGGCCAGAAGCCCGTCGGCCTCGAAGCGCAGCGGGTTGCCTTCCCGGTCCACCCCTTCCACCAGAATGCGTTCGGCCCGTTTGACGTCGGCCCTGAAGTCGGGCACGCTCAGGCATCCCTCGTTTTCCGAGAGCATTTCTCCCTCGCTGGAAACGATCCTGGGATTCACCAGTACGTGGAGGTCGTGGCCATCCTCTTTGGGGGCGATGTCGTAGACGATAAAGCTCTGGCTGATGCCCACCTGGGGGGCCGCCAGGCCCACCCCGGGGGCCTGGTACATGGTTGTGGCCATGTTTTCGAAGATGGTCTGCAAAGCCCCGTCGATGTTATCGACAGGTGCGGTCTTTTGTTTCAGGACCTTGTCCGGATACGTCAAAATGTCTAATACAGTCACTGCTTGCAACCTTTGTTATGCGGTATCGTTTATGAACAAATACCAATTTAACGCACAACCCGTCAATTTCAAATAAAAAAAAGCACGGTAATCCGGTTCGCCGCAGGCCGGCCCTCCCGCTATCGGCGGTTGGCACGCGTTTCGCGTCAGGTTCGGGGATCGCGGGGAAGATTGCTTTCGCGGGTGCGGCGAGAAGCGTCGCAGGCTTTCAGGAACAAAGGATAAAAAAGTTCGCGGCTTGGCGAGCGGTCAGGTGTTTAAGTGCGGCGCCAGAATTTCCCTGGCCTTGGCAATGTCCCGATCGATCTGTTCGATCAGTTCGTCGATGCCGGAGAACTTGATCTCGCCCCGGAGGCGCTGGACGAAATTGACCATGATTTTTTCGCCGTAGATATCCTTCTTGAAATCCAGGATGTGGGCCTCTACCGTAAACACGTGGTCGTCGAACGTGGGGCTGTAGCCGATGTTGGCCACGCCCGGATAGCGCCGGCCGTCGTAGTTGACGATTACGGCGTAGACCCCGGCCTTGGGGCACAATTCGTCTTGCAGGTTGATGTTGGCGGTGGGAATGCCCAGCAGCTTGCCCCCCCGATCCCGGCCGCGGGCTACGGTGCCGCGGATCTGGTAGTCGCGGCCCAGCATCTTGCCGGCTTTTTCCATTTCGCCTTCGGTCACCAGTTCGCGAATGGCCGTACTGCTGATGCGATGGTTGTCTGCGTCGGTCGCCTGAATCCATTCGGCCACGATCAATTCGAAGCCCAGCTCGTCGGCGTATTGTTTCAACAACTCCACGTTGCCTTCGCGCCGGTTGCCGAAGGTGTAGTCCTGGCCCACGACAATGGCCTTCATGCCGATACGCTTGACCAGGATTTCCTCGACGAAGGTGCGCGCCGACAGGGCCGCGAAATCCATGGTGAAGGGGATGCAGATCAGCACGTCGATGCCGGCCTTTTCGATCAGTTCCGCTTTTTGTTCGTACAGGGTGATCAGGGGCGGATGCCCGTTTTGTTTGATGACCCGGATGGGGTGGGGGTCGAAGGTCATGGCGATGGCCGTCCCATCCAAAGCATCGGCCCGTTCGATGACTGCGTGAAAAAGGGCCTGGTGGCCGATGTGAACCCCGTCGAAATTACCGATGGTGATGACTGCGGATTTAAACGGTTCCTTTATGGTTTCGATATCTTGTATAATTTGCATGATCTTTGGATTGAGGTTAAAAATGAGGTTGACACGAAAACGAAAAAAATATAGTTAGTGCATCTTCAGTCTGAAATCAACCTTTTTGAAATCGGGCTGAAACGTGCCGAAGTGGCGGAATTGGTAGACGCGCTAGGTTCAGGGTCTAGTTGGGGTTCCCCAGTGGGAGTTCGAGTCTCCCCTTCGGCACCATTAAGAATATAACCCGCTGATATTTCGGCGGGTTTTTCTTTTTGGCCTCCTTCAAATTCCCCTCAAAAGTCGGGTGGTACCCTTTGGGGGTACCCTTCAAGGGTACCTCGCCACAGAGAGGAGGCCACTCATGCCCACCAGCTCACCGTCCTATATACTAAGGACGCCCCGTCATGGATGCTACTATTTCAGAATGAAAAGGGCGAGTCAGCTAAAACATACACACATGAGATTGGGGTTAAAAAGCTCTACGAAGAGGTGATCTCCAAGGTCGACTTCATCACTGAACTGAACCTGTCCCATCTGAAGGACTCCAAGTACGTGCCGAAGTGAGTTGCGCCAACGAGCGTCGAGTGCGGGTGCCGGCCGGGCCGGCCGAACCAAACAATGGTCCCGGATTAAAATTTAGGCGGGAATACCGAGACCGGAATGCAAGGATCGAATCATTTTCAATGTCAGCCGGCGCTTTCCATTTAAAATTTCCGATACGTTTTTCACATAAGAAATAATTGGTTCTGTCTGCAGTAAAATTTTTAAAGCCCCTGTAATCCTTACCGCTGCAGGGGCTTTTCTTTTCATGCATCGATCCTATGTTATGGTCTTGCACCTATAGCCAGCCGGCAAATACATCAGCAGATAAGGCAGACAACCCATGACAATAATCGAAAGAGAAACCATAGGATGTCCGGCGTGCAAGGTCGAGCAGGATGTGGACGTATATCAGACCATCAATGCCATGGAGAATCCGGAACTGGTACGAAATCTTCTGTCCCGGGAGATCAACGTCCTTACCTGCTCCGCATGCGGCCATGTGGCTCAGATTCATACTCCGCTATTGTTTAACGATTACCGGATGGATTTGAAGATACAGTTTTACCCGGAACACTTGCTGGTGGAAAACCCGGAATATGTAAGCAACGATTATCTGGAAATGCTTAAGCAGATGGAAAAATTCCGGGAAGAATTCGGCCTGTTTATGCCAGATTCAAATAAGCCGGGAAGTCTGTTGGTGGTGTTTTCCATGGCTGAAATGGTCAACCAGATTAGGTTCAGGACCAAGCTTTTCGAATTGGAGAATCAGGTGAAGGTTGGATAGGGTGCCGGCGGCGGGTAATTATTGATGGTGCCTAAAATTTGGTCTCGGGGATTGGCCTCCCAAAATCATCGAAAGAACCTAACACACCTACATGATGCAGAAAATCCGCCTTTTTTAAACTGATCGATGCAAATGCCTCATCTGGCCCCAGCCGTTCAATCATACTGGTTACAAGTTTTCTGGCCAGCTTATATTCCCGGCTTCCTTTTTTAAGCTCCCCGTCCTCGGTGAGCATCGCCATTATCTTGGCCATGGCCTGGAATCTGTTCATCGGCAATCTCGCTGCTGTATTGGTATGGACGTCTTTTCTGACCATAGATTTGATGATGATGTCAATTGCATTTGAAACATCCTGGTGTTCATTCGGCCAAACATTTTTGCCAGGTCCAGGGGCTTGTCTTTTTGTTATGCTCCAACCGCGGCATTTTTAAAATTGCTCCCACGTTCCCAGACGCTCCACCAAAGCAAACTCCTTTTGACGAACATCGTAAAAATACTTAGTTTTGTCTTAATGGCTTGAAATTGATATTAAAAAACGATTTATTCGTTCAAACCCATCGGTTTTCTTTTTTAAGATTGCTGTGGTTTTTCCATTTTTAAGCCCCTTGCGCCTATGAATCCTGTTGTGGTATTTGATCAAAACGTATCCCCCAAGTTCGACTGCCTGTTGCCTGTTTCACAATTTATAGCGAGAGCTACAGGCGACAATCCCATATCGAGTTTTATCCGGTGCCACAAAAATGCCGATTTCAACCTCCATAGACGAGTCACGAGACTTGACCATCTTTACTGTCAAAGGTGAACTTACCTTTCAAGAGGAGATGGAGACACTCAAAGCGTTCTACAGTGGCGAACCAACAGCGAACGTGCTGTGGGACTTTCGTTTGTTGGAAGGAGAACGCATATCCTTGCAGGAGTTGGAAGCGGTATCCGACTTCATCAAGACGAATCAATCAAAACGGCCTCAAGGAAAGACGGCGTTGGTGGTTGCGAATGAATTGGATTATGGCTTGTCGAGGGCGAGTATGACGCTGTATGAAATTAGAAATGTGTCTCTGAGCCTCATGTCATTCCGTTCAATGGATGAGGCTCTGAAATGGATTGATGGTGAAATTGTGTGGGATAAAACAACCTATTCATTCAGTAAGGCTTGATTCCAGGGTGAACGATAATGAACGTATCCCAATGGCTCGACCAAAAGGTCAAGGAAAAGGTGAATGTCTCCCAGATCGAACTGCCTGCGGAGATCGCCTACGACATGGTCGCGGATGAAACCGTCTTCTTTGAAGAAGACAACCCCTGCGGGGTGCTGTGCACCAAGAACCACCCTTACGCCAAGGTCGAACGCTTCGGGCACTGGTATCTGTGCAAGGGGCAGGACAAAAAGGCGGGCATCCACTCGAAGGAAGGCAAGTGGCGGCTGATTACCAGGGATAAGGAAAAAGCCGTCAGCACCGCCAAGGCCCGCATGGAATGAATTATCCAAAACCCATTTTTATATAACGCTGGATGCGGACACATTTCAGCGTTGCTTATTCATATCGCTGCCGGTGGGCTATCCCTCCAATGAAGCGGATAAAACACCTTCTTTGAATGCATCGATTCCCACTTCATCGAGCATGAATCCGATTCGATAGCGGCGTGAGTTTGCCTTGTAGTAGGCGACGACCTTGGCCATCATGTCAAGGGCCTCATCCCAACTGAGATCCTCGAAGAGAACATCGGCCAGTCGTGGCTTAATGCCGCCCATGCCACCCACCAGCAGATTCCAGCCGTCTTTCGTTCCGTAAAGGGAGAGATCCTTGATGCAGTTTTCGCCGCATTGGATCTTGCAACCGCTCACCGCCATTTTCATTTTGCTGGGCAGTATCATCCCATGGTAAAGCGCATCGATTTTTTTGCCCATTTTGATGCTGTCCTGCTTGGCCAGCCGGCAATGCTCGATGCCCGGGCACACTTTGACGCTGCGAACGCAAAGACCGACGGCGTGCCCCTTGTCAAATCCCAACTTTTCCCAGATGTCATCGACGTCTTCTTCCTCGATGCCGAGCAGGGCGATTCGGGCGGCGCTGGTGATTTTTAATGTCGGAACATTGTATTTGCGGGCTACGTCGGCAAATTTTTCCAATATATCGGGGGTGACGAGACCGCACGGCAGGTGGGGCGCGATGCCGTAGGTCTTTTTATCTCGCTGCAATATGACGCCTTTCTGGCCATCCTTGAGCATGAGCGTCTCCTTTTTATATTCAGCGGTGGCTATTTTTACGAACACCGATGCGAAGTTACGATTATCAGTGATAAATAATGTTGATGAAATCGTTATTGAAAATAATTGGATGTGTCAACATTTGTAATTTTAAACGAATCATCCTTATGCCGGCCGCTGCCTGGAGGTGAATCTCCATAGAAGGAAAGCCCCTGCAGCGCGATGAACCACAGGGGCTTTCAGAGAGTGAGGTGGAATGAAAGAGTACGGCGATTTTCATTCCTGAAGATCTAGAACCATCTGATTTTCAGCGGTTACATTTTTTTTTCAAGTCCGGGTAATAGACATCCTTGCAGTCCGGACAGATGGTGTGGGTGAAGTCGGAATCGGTGTGCGCTTTGACGTAGGCATCCAGCGGCCACCACTTGCCGGAATCGTCCCGAATTCTCCTGCATCCGCTACAGATCGGCAGCATGCTCCGCAGCACCTTGATCTCTTTCAGCAGGCGCTCTTTTTCCGCCAGTGCGGCGGCCAGTTCCCGGTTTTGTTCCTCCATTTGCAGCTCGGCCGTTTTTCTGAGGGTAATATCCCGCGTAACGCCGACAATTTTGAGCGGACGGCCCGGCTCTTCCATCAATTTGGCCCTGACTTCAACCCAGTACGTCCCACCGTTTTTGTGCATCATCTCGACTTCAAGCGTCTGTGTATCGTCGCGATTTCCGCTTTCGTATTGGTTCAAAGACGTTTCCAAGGTTACCAGGGCTTTTACCTGCGACTTTTCGACGAATCGGTGGGTGATCGGTTTGCCGATGAGTTCTTCGGCGGTGTATCCGCTGAACCGGTAAATGGAAGGGGTCACGTATTCGTAATTCAAATTCCCGGCATTGATCACCCAGACGGCATCCACGAGATTATTGGTCAGGAGACGATTCTGGCTCTCCAGTTCCTTGACTTTTTCCTTGATAGTCTGCGCCATTTTTTCCCTTCCGTGGTCGTCACGGGGCAGGACGTTGGTCGATAAGGTAAAAATCGGTCGATTTGCGGAAAACTTGAGCGATCGTGATCCCAGCCGGTAGATACGCTGACAGGGGATGCTTCGTTGGACAGCAGCGGCTTCACTGCCCTGTCGCTTTCCTGGCATGATCAATCACTTGAACGATTCAGATGGTAGGATGTGCCTATCATCAACCAGCCAGCCGGCTCACATTGCCTAGTTCTCGAGATGCCGCATCTTGTTACCATGTAGAACAATGAACCCGATTAAAAAACCACTATACGATTGAGGTGACATCATGGCCGAAAATAGAACCCAGGATTACTTTGACGACAGGAGCGAAGGACATGTCGACACCCGGCAAGCCAACTTCCAGTGCGAGAATCCCGACCCGAATCTGGGTTGCGATCCGGGAATCGATGTGGCGGGGTAGCGACATGAAGCGTCTGAAAAAAGCCATATTGCTGCCGATTCGAAGCATGGCTCGCCGCTGGAACAGCCCCCGATTGTAATACTGGAGCGAATCCAAGCTGTTCGAACTTCGAGCCGTGAAAGTAATGCCGCAGTTTTACTACCGCTGGCTTTACCAGTTGAGCATGAATCTGCTCGCTATTCGGAGGTTACGGCCCCTGGCTGACCGGCTGATCCATACGATTCCTTACGATATCCGGTTTAATATGGCTTGAACGCATCACCACGCCAGCATCAAAGGCAGAGCTTCGGAAAACAGGCGATGGAATAGATACTGATTTTCGGAAAACATCGGGCAGCGTCTCTGAAGAGACGTCGCCCTTTTTATGGCCGGCATTGACGGCGAAATTCTATATCCGGCACTCCCGCCAGGGCCGAACAAGCAGGATCAACCCGGAGGCCAGTAGATACATGGTGCCAAGCAGGGAGAAAACCAGAACATAGTTGCCGCCTGTTTGATCCAGAAGATGACCGCTCAGCCACGGACCGATGGGTCCGGCCACGAATCCGTAGGCGGTAAAAACAAGGCCGAAGATGGCTCCAAAGTGCGACATGCCGAAACAATCTCCGGCCAGCGGCCCGGAAACCGCAAACATGGTGCCGAAGGCAAAGCCGATTACAGCCGCCATAACGGCCCACCCCCATGGGACTGCCATATGAGGCATGATCAGATAGGCTGCACCGGCGGCGGTAAAGCTTATCGCCATGGTTCGGGACCGACCGAACCGATCCGAAAAATACCCGCTGATCAACCGGCCGCAACCGTTTGTCAAATTGAACGCCGTCAGCAGAACAACGGCACTGGCCAAACCCATTCCGCGGGCCAGGCCGAATCCGGTGGCCAGTACCAGCATGCTTGCACCGGCTGCGCCGGCCAAGACCCAGGTCAGCCAGAGGCACCAGAAAGCGCGGCTTTTCAGCGCCTCACCAACCGTAAGCCCAAGGCCAATGGAACTCAATCGCTCCATGGGCGCTTGCTTCGATATCGTTGCGGCCGGAAAACCGATCCAACGCGAAGCGATCAGTCCGATGGCCAGTGCTGCGCAGCCGGCCGCCACGGTTAGCACTCCGTAGCCCCATCTTGACAAAAACAAGGTGAACACCGGGGACATGATGGCTGCGGACAGGCCGAAGGCCATATTGAAAAGGCCGGCAACCAACCCGCGTCTTCCGGGAAACCAGCGCTGAACCACGGTCAGTCCGGGCAGATAGATAAATGCAGATCCCGCGCCCACGCAAAACGCCCAGAGATTGACTTCGGCCATGCTCGCCGCCCAGCGCAGCCCGATGGTGCTGGTGCCGCACAGGAGCGAACCGATGGCGGCCAATCTTCCCGGACCGTATTTTTCCTGCCAGAGACCGCAAGCGTACATGAAGCAGGTCGCCCCTGCGAGAATGAAAAATACCGTCCCACCCACGTCGCCTGCGCCGGCATCGAACACCTGCTGCCAGTGTTGACGGAGGATACCGGGAAATCCGAAAACGAACGAACCGGGCCAGAAAACGGCCAGGGCGCAGGCGATCAAAACGCGGAGGCGATCGGTGCCGCTGCGCATTAGGTTGCCCCCAAAGCATCGACCCGCAGCGCATTGAACGTCTCCGGGCGCTCCTTGCGGGGGCTGTGACCCGCCTTTTTCAGCATGTGGAGCCGGCTGCCGTCAACCGCTGCGGCCAGGCGTCGGCCGAATTCGGGCCGGAGCCATTTATCCTGACCACCGCCGATTTCTTTTTTACATCCCGACAAGATTGTCATATGATACTCCGTAATCCTGCACGTTTTGTTTCCCGCAACCACGATCTTTATTCCTGTTTCCAATGCCCAGGACAGCGTCCTGGCGGTGGCTGCGGACACCGGCCTGGATTTTTCCCGTAGCCAACTTCGCTTGACACTTTTTTGCAGGGCATTGCCAAAAATGATCGCTTGATGGGAGGGCCTATGAAAAACCGGTGCCTGGTTCTATCTTCCGTTTTCCTTCTTTCCCTTGCCATTTCAGGACATGCCCAGGAGGTGACCACCATGATGCAACTTTCATCCCCCAGTTTCGAAACCCAGCAACGTATTCCCGCAAAATTTACCTGCGATGGGGAAAACGTTTCCCCGGCGTTAAAATGGTCCAATGCCCCGGACGGAACCCGCAGCTTTGTGCTGATTGTCGACGACCCCGACGCCCCCGATCCGGCCAATCCAAGAATGACCTGGGTTCACTGGGTCCTTTACAATCTTCCGGCAACGGTCGATTCGCTGCCGGAAAATGTCAGCGATGCGGAACTTGCCCCGGGGACCCTGCCCGGTTTGAACGACTGGAAAAAGACCGGCTACGGCGGACCGTGTCCGCCCATCGGCAGCCACCGCTATTTCCACAAGCTTTATGCCCTGGATACCATTTTAGGGGATTTGAATCGCCCGACAAAAGCGGCCCTGGAAAAAGCCATGCAGGGGCATGTGCTTTCCAAGACGGAACTGATCGGGACCTATCAGCGATAATCCAATCCGCCCGACGCGCCGTTTTCGAGGCGGATCACCTCTCGGGCAGCTTTTTCCTGGCCATGCGCTCCTGGGGCAGAAGGCTGTGGTAGGTCAACCGGTTGACCGGCGTGGGGACCTTGTTTTTCTCCCCGTACCGGACAACGGCGCCGGGTTGCTCGTTCAACTCCGAAGGGCGGCCGGCCATGATGTCCCGCTGCATCGAGGCGGTTCCCTCGAAAGGCAGTGCATCGATGAAAGCCATGGTGTCTTCAATCGCTTTCTCTTCGACCGGGACGCCACCCGCCCGCGCCACGTCGTAAACCTCCCGGATGGAATCCATCAGCATGCCCCGCGTCTCCGGCAGGCTGCGGATCGCACCGATTGGCGACCGGGTCAGGGCGCCGATCCCGCTCCAGGGGGCAATCAGCATGAACTTGCGCCAGAGCTGGGTCATGATGTTCCGGGAGAGATGCACGCTCACTCCCCTGGCCTCGGAGAACACTTGGGCCACGTCCCGGGCCCGCTGACTCAGCCGTCCGTCCGTTTCACCGAAGGCCAGGTAGGGAGCCGCGCCGGCGTGGCGAATGTGCCCCGGGCTGTCGATCATGGTGATCAGCTTGCAAAGACCGGGCAGTACGTGTTCGGCGCCGAGGGATCGGGCGAGAATATCGTGGGCTTCAACCCCGTTGAGCAGAGGAATGACGAGGGTTTTAGAGCCGACCATGGTCCGCATTTGATCTGCGGCCTCGGCCACCTGCCAGGATTTCACACAACACAAGACGACATCCACCGGGCCGACCGCTTCCGGCAAGGCCGTGGCCCTGGCCGGGTGGACAACGAAATCGCCGTCAATACTCTTTACATGCAGGCCGTCGGCCAGGATGGCGTCAAGATGGGCGCCCCGGGCGATGAAGGTTACATCGACGCCCGCCTGCGCCAAACGACCGCCGAAATAGCCGCCGACGCCGCCGGCGCCGAAAATACAGACTTTCATGGGGCACCCCCGTTTGTTTGTCGTTTTGACGAACCGGTGTATGGTTGCCGGTAAAAGGCAACGTAACGCCCATTAGCCCGGTGTCAACTTTCGCTGGCGGCATGGCATTGGCGCGATGGGAGCAAAAAAGCAGATCATCGCTTTTAAAGCCGCGAATCGGGCGTCCCGATGGCATCACGACCCGAGGGGCTCTGGCAACGGTATCGTTAACAATTCTCTTGAGATGTGGTATGGATGGCCACGTGAATTTCCGTGAGAATTAAAAAAGATCAGGGCACCGTTATGAAATTCATCCACACCGCCGACATTCATCTGGACAGTCCCCTGCAGCGCCTGGAAGCCTACGAAGGGGCGCCGGTCGAAGAGATCCGCCAGGCATCGCGGCGGGCCTTCGAGAATCTGGTCGACCTGGCCATCGACGAGGCCGTGGATTTCGTTCTGATCGCCGGCGATCTGTTCGACGGCGACTGGAAAGACTACAACACCGGCCTCTATCTCATCAAACAGGTCCGGCGACTCGGCGAGGCGCATATCACCGTATTTATCATCGCCGGCAACCACGATGCCGCCGGCCGGATGACGCGTGGACTGCCGTATCCGGAAAACGTTCATCTGTTTTCACCCCGTAAACCCGAAACGCAGCTTCTCGAAACGCCCAAGGTGGCAATCCACGGGCAGAGCTTCTCCAGGGCTGCCGTCACGGACAATCTCGCTTCAAGCTATCCGGACCCGGTTCCCGGGTATTTCAATGTCGGCCTGCTGCACACCAGCCTCACCGGCCGAGAAGGACACGAAAATTATGCCCCGTGCGCCCTCGACGACCTGGTCAACAAAGGCTACGACTACTGGGCGCTGGGGCATGTGCACCGGTTCGAAATCGTTTCCCGGGACCCGCCGGTGGTGTTCCCGGGCTGCATCCAGGGCCGTCATATCCGGGAAACCGGTGCCAAGGGTTGCGTGCTGGTGAAGGTCATAGAAGGATCGCCCCCAGAGATCGTCCGCCACGATATCGATGTGATCCGCTGGGAACGGGTGGTGGTCGATCTTGGCGGTGTGGTGAGCGTCGATGAAATCCTGGAACGCTTCCAGGCCGCCGTCGAGGCGGTACTGGATCGTCACGACCCCAAACCGGTGGTCGCCCGGGTTGAATTCGTCGGCGAAACGGACCTCCATGTCCGAATTGCCGCCGATCCGGAGCATATCAAAGAGTCGGTGCGGTCCACGGCCATCGCCCATTTCGGCGACCGGACCTGGATCGAGAAGGTAACGGTCGGCACACGTCCCCCGGCCGGTATTGCCGCCGATCCGGGCCCTTTGCTGGAATTGCGTGCCCTGGTGGACGAGTTGACCGCAAGCGATGCCGATCTGCTGGCCTTGGGCCAGCAACTCGCGACGCTTTTCCAGAAACTGCCGCCCGATTACCGGCAGGGGGATGCGCGGATCAAGGCGGACGATCCGCAGCAGGTCCGGGAACTGGCGATCCAGGCCCATGCCCTGCTGGCGCAGCGGCTGAAAAAGGAGGCTGCCGGCTCATGAAAATCAGAAGCATCCGGTTGGCCGCCTATGGTCCCTTTACCGATGCGACCCTCGACCTGCCTGAATCCGGTCCGGATTTTCACCTGATCTTCGGTCCCAACGAGGCGGGCAAAAGCACGGCGCTGCGTGCCCTGCGGCACATGCTCTTCGGCATCCCGGCACGCACCGGAGACAATTTCCTTCATAGTTACGCCCAACTGCGCATCGGCGCCCGACTGGTCAACGGCGCCGGTGACGAGATCGCCTTTCTGCGCCGCAAAGGGCAGGCCAAGACCCTGCGTGGCCCGGATGACGAAACCGTATTGGAAGACGACGCCCTGGCTCCCTTTTTAGGGGGTGTCGGCGCCCAGATGTTCGAGCAGATGTTCGCCATCGGGCACGAGGATCTGATCCGCGGCGGCGAAGAAATCATCTCCGGCAAGGGCAGCGTCGGCGAAGCCCTGTTTGCCGCCGGTGCGGGCCTGATCCGTCTGCAGAACGTCCAGAAGGAACTCGATCAGGCCTGCGGGGCGCTGTTCAAGCCCAGTGGGTCGACACCGGCCATCAACCAGGCCATCAAGGCCGTTAAAAACGAGCGCAGGGCCGAAAAGGATGCCCTGCTTTTACCAAAGACCTGGAAGACGCACGACACGGAACTGCGCGATGCCCGCAAGCGGATGGATGCGGTCAAAAAAGCGCTGGCCGATTATAAGCAGCAACAGGCGAAGCTTGCGCGCATTGGGGATGCCCTGCCGCTGATTGCCCGCAAAAAAGAGATCGACGTTGATTTGGCCGTTTACCAGGATGTGCCGGATCTTGCCGATGATTTCGGGGACAAGCGCCGCGATGCGGAAAGGGAGTTGAAACCAGCCGAACGGGACGTGGCGCGCTTGCAGGAGGCCGTGGAGAAAATCGGTCGGGAGATCGACGCATTGCCGGATCACCGGGCTTTGCTTGAAAGTGCCGCCAGCGTCGAATCCCTGCAGCATGAATTGGGCAGCTTCCGCAAGGCCCGGCAGGACCGGCCCGGACTCGAAGGGCGCATGCGGACTCTGCAGGCCCAGGCCAAAAGGATGTTAGATGAAATCGGGGCCGACATTTCCGGTGAAGCGGCCAGGGACTTGAATCTGCCGCCATCCATCGTCGGGGAGGTCCGAAAACTGGAAAAGGACTACGAGCGGTTGACCGCCAGGCGGGAATCGGAAGCCGAACAGCAGCGCAAACGCGGTGCCCGCATCGGCCAGGTTGCCGAGCGGCGCCGTGCCCTGACCGAGCCGATGGATGTCTCCCGCCTGGAAAATGCCCTGCAGCCCGCCCGGGAGGCCGGTCCCATCGAAAAGCAGCTGGAAGAGATGCAGGCCGCCAACGAGCGGTTGGAAAGCGAGCTGAACCGCGCACTGAAACGCCAGGTCTTCTGGAATGGATCGTTGGCACAAATCGACACACTGCCGTTTCCATCCAAAGAGACCGTCGACCGGTTCGAGGACCGTTTCGACGCGCTGCGTCGCGGTCTTGAAAAACATCGGGAGGCCAGGGCCGCCGCGGAAAAAGAGATCGCGCAAACCCGGGCCGATATTCAGGCCATCGAACGGTCCCACAACGTGCCCACCGAAGCGGACCTCAAGGATGCCAGGGGGCTTCGCGACAAAGGCTGGGGCTTGATCCGCCGGCAGTTGGAAGGCCGGCGTGTACCGGCTGAAGCATCCCGGGAAATCGTCGATCGGTTCGACGATGCATCCGACCTTCCCGATGCCTTCGAAATCAGTATCGAGCGTGCAGATCGCGTCTCCGATCGCCTCAGGCGGGAAGCCGACCAGGTGAGCAGAAAAGGACTGCTGGAATCCCAAAAAGAGAAGTTGGAAAAAGAAAATGCCGCTATTGCGACTGCGCTTGAAAAGTTCCGGGCCGACCACAGCGAACTTACAGATGAGTGGAAAGCGCAATGGGCGCCGGCAGGTATCACGCCCAAAACCCCCAAAGAGATGCAGGGCTGGCTCTTGGAAATGGTGGTGCTGCGGGAGAAACTGGCCGAGTTGCGATCCAGACAAAGCCAGGCGGAAAGCCTCGTCGGACAGCTGAAAACGCTGAAATCGGGCATGTTGCAGGCACTTGCGGATGCCGGTGCAATCCGCGACGAAAATGCGTCGCTGTCCGCGATGATCCAGACGGCCCGACACCATATACAAACCCAGAAAGAACTGGAATCGGCCATCGTTTCCGCCGACCGGGAACGGATTCGGCTGAAGGCGGAACTGAAAGAAGGGACATCCGTTATCGAAGATCTCGAGGAGCGGTTTTCCCGATGGAACGTAAGTTGGCAATCCAGCCTCGGCAAGCTCGGCATTCGACCCGACGCGACCCCGACGGAGGCCATCGCCGTTATCGAAAGCATCCGTGAAATTCGGAACAAAACCGATGAAGCCGACGTGCTGCGCAAGCGGATCGAGGGGATCGATCGGGATTCGGCCCGATTTGCCGCCCGCGTGAAAGAACTGGTCGACGCCCTGGCGCCGGATCTGCAAGATGAATCCCCGGATCGGGTTGCTGAATTGCTTAACGGCCGGCTGACCCAGGCGCGCAAAGATGCCTCCAGACATTCGAACCTCACCGAACGGCTGGAAGCGTCCCGAAGCGAACTGGCAGACGCCGAAAAACGGCTTTTCGAGTGCCGGACGTTGATCGAATCGCTTTGCAAGGAGGCCCGCTGCACGACGGCGGAAGAACTGGCCGCAACGGAAAATCGGGCGCGGGAACGAAAAGCGCTGATCGCCGAGCGAGGTGAACTGGAACGGCAGCTACGCAAATTGAGCGCCGGTGCCACCGTCGAGGCCTTCATCGACGAGGCCGCTTCCATGGATGCCGACCGCATCGATCCCGAGCTTGAGGAGTTGGCCGAAGCAACGGAAACCATGGAAAAGGAGCGTTCGGAGCTGGATCAGCAGATCGGTGCCCTGAAAGCCCGGCTCGAACAGATGGATGGCCGTTCAAAAGCCGCCAACCATGCCGAAAACACCGAGCACCTGCTGGCCGGCCTGGAGTCGGATGTCGAGCGATATGCCCGGTTGAAAATTGCCTCCATCATTCTTGCCCGCACCGTGGAACGATACCGCGAAAAACACCAGGGTCCCTTGATTTCACGGGCCAGCGAGCTTTTCGCCCGCATGACACGGGAGGCTTTTTGCCGGCTGCGGGCCGATTACGACGACAAGGGCAATCCGGTGCTGGTCGGCATCCGCTCGAAAAGCGAGGCGGCCGTGCGCGTCGAAGGCATGAGCGACGGCACGGCCGATCAGCTTTACCTGGCCCTGCGCCTGGCCAGCCTGGAGCAATACCTGGAGAACAACGAGCCCCTGCCCTTTGTGGTGGACGACATTTTACTGCGCTTCGACGATGAACGGGCCCTGGCCACCCTGGATGTGCTGGCCGGTCTGGCGGAAAAGACCCAGGTGCTGTTTTTTACCCACCATCGGCATCTGGTGGAGTTGGTCGAAAATGCCGGAAAACCGCATCTGAAATTCAGGCTGCATCGGTTGTAAACCATGCAATAGCGTTGAAAGAAAGGGCAACCCCCTTTACCTGCATGCCATGAACGAAACCGCAATTTTTCTGGTGCTTCTGTCCGCAGCCATGCATGCCCTTCGGAATTTTCTCACCAAGAAGGCTCTCGACAAGCAGTCCTTCATCTGGTGGTATGAAATCTTCGGGCTGATCTTTTTCACACCGGTCTTTGTCTGGGTGTTCGTGAGCGAGGGAATGGGCGTCCTGATTTTCTCGAAGATGATTCTCATCTCGGGGTTGCTGCATTTTTTGTACTGGATTTTTCTGGCCAAATCCCTGGAAAATGGCGACCTCTCCCTGGTTTACCCCATCATGCGGTCCTCACCGGCGCTGGTTTTGGTGTTCTCCATCGCCGTTCTCGGCGAACGGGTCAGTACGACCGGGATCGTCGGGATTTTGCTGGTTGCCGTCGGTGTTTACACCATCGGCATGAAGCGGTTTTCCCTGGCGGAATTGACCCGGCCGATGCGCGCCGTCCGGTCCGACCGTGCCACCCGGTTCGCATTGTTGACCCTGGTAATGGTGGCGGCCTATTCGCTGGCCGACAAAATCGCGGTGGAAGAAATGCACCCCGTCGTCTTCGCCTATCTGTATCCCTGGGTGAGCATGGCCCTTTTTTCCCTGTATCTCGGAAGCACAAAATGGTCGGGCGGAGCGTTCATTCGGGAGTGGGCCTGCAACAAGACGGGAATTTTGCTTTGCGGGGTGCTTTCTATTTTCGGCTACTTTCTCATCCTGGCGGCCTTTACTCTCGAACGGGTAAGCTACATTGTCGGCCTGCGACAACTGAGCATCGTATTCGCCGTACTTCTGGGCGGACACTTTTTAAAGGAAGAGAACCGCCTCGTTCGGATCGTTTCCTCGGTCGTGATCTTTCTGGGCGCCTACCTGATTGCAGTCGCCGATTGACGAACTGAAGCAGGAATTTGCGCGATCACCAGTTTATGGGGTAAAAAGCGATTGCGATTTCTGTGTCCGGATGGGAAAAAAAGAACTGTTCCTGGCTGATCGTATTGCAAGTCAACATGGACCGGTTTTGCTGATATGTCCCTGGACAATCTCGATGTACTGTGGCTGAGAAAGGATCATCGTCATCCGGCGTGAGTCCTTTTTTTAAGACCCGAGAAATCGCATACACGCAGATTACAGAGGAGCCCATAACCATGCAAACAACGCCGCTGGTAATCGACGCCCATGCCCACTGCGGAATCATCGACCGCAGATGGCCGCAGTCCTTCGCGGATTATGCGCGGCAGGCCGCTGCAACGGACATTGCCGGGGTGGCCCTTTTCTCGCCGGTTCAGGAGATCTACGACCGCTATGACGCCCATTTTACGGATACGCCTGACTGGCAGCGGCGCCGAAGGGAGAGCAATGCCCATCTGCTTTCACTTAATTCCGGCGAACTGACCGTTTATCCCTATTTTTTCATTTGGAACGACTTTGCCGTCGAGCAGCTTTCAAGCGCCCACTGCGGGATCAAGTGGCACCGCCATGCCGACGAGCCGGTTTACGCTTACGGCGATCCCCGCTGTCGAAAGGCCCTTGCCGAGATCCGGCGCAGGCGTCTGCCGGTCGTCCTGGAAGAGGAATTGGGCAACACCGTGCGGTTCATCCGGGAATTGGCGCAGGGGATAACGGTGATCATTCCACACCTGGGTATGCTCAACGGCGGTTTTCGGGCCATCGCCGGAGCCGGGCTTTGGGAGTTGGAAAATGTGTGGGCAGATACCGCCCTGGCCGGTTCGGGCGAGATCCGCAGTTATATCCAATCATACGGCTATCGGCGGTTGATGTTCGGATCGGATTTTCCTTTCGGCGATCCTTTTCAGGAATGGGAAAAAGTCCGCCGCCTGCTGTTGGATCCGGATGTGGAGAAAGCGTTGCTGGGCGGGAACTTCACCCGACTGCAGGCCGGCGTTAACCACGGAGTTGGGGGACACGGACAATGACCGGATTGTTTAAAGGGCCGCCGCTGCTGGTGCACATTCTGATCGCTGCCATGGCCAATGCCCTGGTTTTTCCCCTGTTTTACCAATGGACGGGTTCCATTCTTTACGCCTTTTTGATAAGTGTCGGCGTTCTCTGTGGTTACGGACTGGTTGTTGTCCGGCTATTTCAAAGGAAAAATTAGGCTTATGGCCAAAAAAAAATATTACGCGATTGCCGCCGGCAGAAAGCCGGGCATTTACACCAATTGGTTCGGTCCAGACGGAGCCCAAGTCCAGGTGCTCGGATTCCAGGGCGCGATCTACAAGGGGTTTGCCACACGCCAGGAGGCCCAGGCATTTATGGAAACGGGTCGTGCGACCGCCAAGCGCAGCGCGGGCGGAAACCGTCCAAAAAAAGCACGATCCGTCGCCGTTTCTCCACCTGAAACTGACGACCGGATCGTTATCTACACTGACGGGTCCAGTTTGGGAAATCCCGGTCCCGGGGGATATGGCGTGGTCATTCCCTCCGACAGCGGCGACCGGGAACTGTCCGGCGGTTTCCGTAAAACCACCAACAATCGCATGGAACTTCTGGCCTGCATCGTCGGCCTCGAACAGTTCCGATCGACGACCGCCGTGGCCCTGTACAGCGACTCCCGGTACGTGGTGGACGGGATCACCAAAGGCTGGGCCAAAAACTGGCGGCGCAACGGCTGGCGCAAGAGCAACGGCTCCCCGGCCCTGAATCCCGATCTGTGGGAGCGCCTGCTGGCACTTTGCGAACGGCATGACGTGCGGTTTGTCTGGGTCAAGGGGCATGCCGGCAATCCCGGCAACGAGCGGTGCGACCAACTCGCCACACAAGCCGCCGCCGGATCCGACCTGCCCGCGGACGAAGGGTACGAAGGCAGAGCATGATCTATCCGGCCGCCGATTAAGTATTGACAGCAGCGGGCCGGGCGGTCAATGATTCATCAGCGACGTGAAAAAAGCGGCCGGCATGCGACCCGGAGCACCAGCGCCCATTGACCCTGACGGACCTTCCCCTCCTTTCATGCACAGCAACCCGGGTGCTTTTTCATTATCCAATATCAAAAGATCGATTGCCGACAGGCCGGTGTATGCCCCCATTGCGCGGCTTTTTTGCGAGTAAAGTTCGACGGTAAAATGGCGATATTGTTTAAAAGCGGCAAACTACGAGCGGCCGGAGCGACAATTCCTGGATAGGTCCGGGAGTTGTTTTCAACGATAGAGGTTCGGATTTCAATTCTATGGCAACAATGGCAACAAAACCGGCTGCGGAAAAAGAGCGGCGGGTTTTTATCAACGATAAGGGGCAGGGGACGTTTATCTGCCCTGTCTGCGAAAAAGGGGTCATCCGCGACCTGAGCCAGTTCAGCGATATCGAGTCTGCGGTTCGACTCAAGTGCAAGTGCAGTTGCGGGAACGTCTACCGGGTGTTGGTGGAGCGTCGGCGGCATTTCCGCAAGCCGGTCAATCTGGTGGGCATGTTTTTCTACCGGGGCGCAAAAAAGGCCCCCCTCAAAGGGCTGATCAAGGTCCTGGATATTTCCCAGTCCGGACTCCGCTTTTCGGTCAACGCTGTACCCGAATTCGAGGTGGGCAGCAGGTTGACCCTGCAATTTACCCTGGACGACGATGATCGTTCCCAGGTGCAGGAGGATTGCACGGTCCGGCGAATTCGGTCCAACATTGTCGGCGTGGAATTCAAAAACTTCGACCATTACGGCAAATTGGGCCGCTACCTGTTCCGCTAACCCCCGGCAGGTGTTTTTCCCGCTACCATCTCGCCATCGGCGTCCATCCAGGCGGGAAACGTTTTTCGATAATCTTCCAGGATCGCAACGGAAAATACTCCAGTAACAGTCGCTTCCGCATAACTTCTGCTGTCCACGATCCGGCCCAGGGGGTCAATGATACGGCTGTCCCCGCTGTAACGATAGCCGTTGCCATCCATGCCCACCCGGTTCACGCCGGCCACATAGCACTGGTTTTCGATGGCCCTTGCCTTGAGCAGGGCCTTCCAGTGCGGAGCGCGCCGTTCTGGCCAGTTGGCCACGAAAATGGCCGCATCGTAAGCGCTTTCAATATTGCGGGTCCAGATGGGAAAACGGAGATCATAGCAGACAAAGGGGCGAATTTTCCATCCCCGACAGGTCACCGTCAGGTGATTCCTTCCGGCCATATACACCTTCTCCTCGCCGGCATAGCGAAAGAGGTGTTTTTTGTCATAAGTGGCGATCCTGCCATCGGGTTTGGCCCAGATGAGACGGTTGTAAAAAAGTCCCTGCTCCTCCACCATGAGGCTGCCGGCGATATCCGCCTGAAATTCCTGCGCACGCTCCTGCATCCAGGCGACCGCCGGCCCATCCATGGGCTGGGCCAGCCCGGCGGGCTCCATGGAAAAACCCGTCGAGAACATCTCCGGCAACACGATGAGGTGAACGTCGTCGGAAATCCGGGCGATACGCTCGTAAAAACGCTCCAGGTTGGCAATGGGTTGTTCCCATGCCAGCTCCGCCTGTATCAGGGCAATCTTGAGATCCTGCATCGGTTCTTTGCTTCCATTTTTTGAAAAAAGACGGTCATGGAAAATGGATGTCTTTCACGGAGAAGTAATGGCATCCAACCCGCCATGATCGTCACGAGAATTCTCACTTGTTTTCCCGGTCCGGAGCCTGCCGGTAGTACTCGGCCATGACCGCTGCATGGCGGCTCACGATGCGGCGCAGGGCCGGCGGGGCCAGAACCCGGGCTTCGGCGCCCCAGCGCAGGACCCAGTGGCTGATTTCCTCGATCCCGGCAACGGTGGCCGTAAAAATTACACCGCCATCGTCGGCATCGGTCAGTTGCTGGCTTTTGTGCCAGATGCGTTCGCGAATATAACCGGCCACCTTCGGGCTGAAACGGATTTTTACCGTTTCCGGCGGTCCCTGAAAGATGCCGAAGCTGTCTTCCAGAAACCCCTGCAGGTCGAAATTTTCGGGCATCCGAAAGCCTTCGCCGGTCACGGTCACGCTTTCGATGCGGTCCACGGCAAAGGTGCGCACTTGCTTGCGCAGGTCGCAATAGCCGATCAGGTAGAGCGTGTCCTCCACATGGCGCAGGCGATAGGGATGGACCGTGCGGCGGGTTTTTGCCTGCCTGCCCATGGAAAAGTAGACCATGTCGATTTTCTTTTCGTCGAGGATCGCCGTATTGAGATCGGTAATCATGGGGCCGAAGCGGGTGTAGTCTTTGCGGGGCGCCGGGCCCGCATCCACCCGGTCTTGAAGACGGTCCAGAAAATCGATGTATCCGGGGGGCAGGGTCGCTTTGATCTTGGAAATCAGGGACGCGATGGCGTCGTAAAAAACGGTTCCCCGGTAGGTTTGCAGCATCTCCTTGCCGAAGTACAGGGCCATGAGTTCGGCTGTGCTGAACGCCATGGGCACCTGTTGGCGTCCGGCATTGAGAACGGTCCAGTAGCTGCGGTTGTCCCGCGTCTCGGTGGCGATGGGAAATCCGCCGGCCTGCAGGGCTTCCAGGTCCCGGTAGACCGTTCTTGTGGTGCACCCCAACTCCTCGGCAAGCTCGGAGGCGCTTTTGCCCCGACGGGATGCAAGCAGGGTGTGGATCATCTTCCACTGACGGCTTAACTGTTCGCCTCTGGCCATGATAGAATCGGTTATCGGACGATAAGCACCGGGCAGGGCGCCTGGTGCAGCACCCGGTGGGCCACGCTGCCCAAAAAGAGCCCGGTAAGTTCCGATCGGCCCCGGGACCCCATGACGATCATTTCGCTCTTTTCGATGCGGGCCACGTCACAGATTTTTTCTCCCGCGGGCCCTTCCAGGATCAGTTCGGTATATTCGGCCCCTTTCTGGTCCAGCAGCGAGCGGAAAGGCTCCAGCCGTTCGGCAGACTGTTGCATGATCTTATCCACGGCCTTTTGAAAGTAGGGGTCTCCCAGTTTCACCGGAAAGGGACGGTGGCAATGAAGCAGGAGCAGACGGGCATTCATCATGGTGGCGATTTTGACGGAATACTCCGCCGCCCGCAAGGCATGTTCCGATCCGTCAACCGGTAGAATGATAAGCGGCTTTGTCATGGCGTACCTCCTTGGTGTGAAGGTTCCAACTATTGTCCATCCATAAATGGCCAATTTGCCCGATATCTTCGTTATACGAAAAATTTTTTCCTCGGGATATCAACCATATGCACCCCAAGGGCATTTCCTTCGGGCACCTCCGGAAAAATTTTTCGAAAGCCTTGATCTCGACCAAATTTGCCGATTTCTGGACGGACACTATCCACAGCGGGCGCGGGTTCTTTTCAGGACCGACGGCACTGCCGAATCTCCGGCGTGCATAATTCAAGATTAGCCGCATACCGGTGGTTTGTCAAAGCTCGGCGATCATTTGCCGGGCAGCATGCTATCCGTCATCCATACGGCCGCCATCTTGCCGGTTAAGTTTTTTTCCCCGACTTGAAAGTCTGTTAGGCCTCCCACTTGCCCGGGTTCATAATCCGGTTGGGGTCGAGAAATTCCTGGACGCGCCGGATGAGGGCGGCGGTGTTGGGCTCCATTTTTGCCAGCACCATCTGCTGGGCTGATTTCTCCCCTTTCCAGATCATGCCGCCGAGATCCAGGGTGACCCGGTTGGATTCCTCCAGCGCCATGAGCGCTTTCTCGATGTCCGCTTCATCCGCACGGTTGAAGGAATAGTTGAACCCGAACATGATGCTGTTTCCCATGAGCACCTGGTGAACGTAGGAACAGACCATGCCGTACCGGTGGGAGATCTCAATGCCCTTGCACCAGGCGGCCGGTACCTGATCGACGGGCAGGATGGCCCCGGTGTACTGGAACCCGCCGCCCTTGCGGAAATCGGCGGCCAGGGCGGCCAGCGGCGGCACATCCAGAAAGCGCTTCTCCAGGGCCGGATGAAGGTCGGATACAAACGAGATGCGCTCGCCCCCCTTGAAATCGGAAAACAGGCGCTTGTAGGCCGTTTTCTTGAATTCCAGTTCCTCCTCGAAATGCCCGGAGAGGATCACCACGAGAAAGGCGTGGTTCATCCAGTCCGGCTTTTCCTGCATGATGAGGAAAAAGTCCTCCGCCATGTCCAGGTACATGATTTCGGCGATGGCTTCGGGCAGCAGATCGATGTCGTCGGTTTTAAATACGATGACCTGGCGGAATGCTGGCTTGGGAAACAGTTTCAGGGAAATTCGGGTCACGATGCCGGTGGTGCCGTACCAGCCGACGAACAGGCCGGCCAGGTCCGGAAGCGGTCCCCGTGAAAACCATTTCCCTTCAAGGGCGCAGGCGCCGATGCGGGTGATCTCTCCATTGGGCAGCACCACTTCCATGCCGGCGATCATATCCGAATTGATCCCGTAGCGCGGCGAGATGTGGCCGTGGCCGTGGATCAGGGCGTTGGCTGTCACCGTTGCGGTGGGCGGCGCCTCCGGGGTGGAGTGCTGGAAACGCGGATGGTGCTTTTTCAGGTACGCCTGCAGAGCCCCCTGGGAGACCCCGGCTTCGATGACCACGTAGCGGTTGAGTTCATCCACTTCCAGGATGCGGTCCATCCGCTTCATGTCCAATACGATCCCTCCACGCTCCGGAATAACGATCCCGGAAAGGGTCAAGCCCGCACCCACCGGCGTGACGGGAATTTTTTCGCGGTTGGCCAACCGCAGGATTTCGCTTATTTCCTCGGCCGTTTTCGGCAGGACGACGAAATCGACCCGCCCCGGTGGCTGGGCCCCGGAATCCCGCGAATAGACAAACAGCTCCGCCGGGTCGTTCGACACCCGGTCCGCTCCCACGATATCAACCAGTGCATCCCTTATCGGCATAACGCCCCCATAACCATCATTTTTCGAAGTTCGAAGTTGGACGTTCGATGTTCGACGTTCATTTCCGTCCATCATTACCCCAAGGCTTCTACAACCAGCTCCGACAGTTCGCGTACTTCGAGGCGCTGCTCCAGGTTCCGGGCCTTGACGGCATCTTCGAGCATCACCGTGCAGATCGGGCAGGCGGTGACGAGAATTTGTGCGCCGGTGTCCGCAGCCTCTTCCACACGCGCGGTGGCCGAGGTGTCCGGTCCGCTGCATACCAGGTCGGTGAAGAAGTTGCCGCCTCCGCCGCCGCAGCAGAGGCTGTCGGCCCGGTTGCGCGGCATCTCCACCCGCTCGATGCCGGGCAGGCGGTCGAGAATGGTGCGCGCCGTGTCGAAGTCCTTGTTGTGCCGGCCCAGGTAGCAAGGATCGTGAAAGGTCACCCTGCGCACGCTCCGGGAAGCCGCCTTTTCGGAGAATTTGTCGATCGGAAGGATTTCGGCGAGCAGGTGCGTGTAATGACGCACGTTGAAATGCCCATCCCACTGCGGGTAAAGATTCTTAAAGGCATTGTAACCGTGGGGCGAAAGGGTGACGATGTTTTCCACGCCGGCCTGCTGGAAGGCCTCGATGTTGCGTTTGGCCAGGTGTTCGAACAGCGAGAATTCTCCGAGCGCCCGGGCATCGTTACCATCCGGACCTTCCCCGGGACCCAGGATGCCGAAGGAAACGCCGATCTTTTGCAGCAGTCCGGCCACCGATCGGGCGATCTCTATCCCCCGGTGGTCGAACGACCCCACATCGCCGACGTAAAAAAGAACCTCCGTGTCGACCGTGTATGGCTTGACGTTCAATTCCGCGGCCCAGTCGCCACGTTTTTTCTGGGGAATCTTGTAGGGGTTGCCGTGCTCCAACAGGCGGGTGAGGTAGTCGCGCACCGTCGGCGGCACGGTGCCCTGGTCGACCATTTCAGCCTTGGCCGCGATGAACGCCTCGAGGATCGACTCCCGGAACTTGTCGAAAATGCAGTGTTCGACGCAGTTGCCGCACGTGGCGCAGGAGAAGAAAATTTCCTGCAGGCGCGCATCGGTCCGGACCTGGCCGGAAAGCCAGGCGCGGGTCAGCCACATCCGGCCGCCGGGAGAAAAAGATTCAAAGCGGTATTTAAGATAAGCCGGGCAAGTGAGGCTTCCGTAATCGGAGGGCAGCTTGCAGAACCCACAACGAAAACAGCGGTGAAGAATTTCCTCGTGCTCCATCGTCCATCCTTTCGGTTTCGGTCGGCAGCACTTTTTCGGGATGTTGTTACCCTTATCGCATAAGGCGATCCGGACGTCGCCTGTCGGAAGATCGGCGGTCGGGGGATTACGGCTGTGTCAGATAAATAAAAACGTATTGTTCGTCATTGATGTCGACTGTGGTGTCGCATCTGCAGGATTCGGCGTAGTTGAGCCATCCCGGCTTCCCGGTACCGGCACATTCGGCCTTGGGGTGCGATTCACCGGTGGTGGCATCGTACCAGGAAACCAGTTTGGGATCCGGACAAAGGGACTTCACCTTTTCGTCGGCCATGGACCGGGCTGCGACAAAATCCAGATCCGACTGCTCACTCTTGATTTTAAGCGGATTGATCAACTGATACTTCAGGTGTGCTTTTGCCAATTTCTCCTCCTCGTATTGAAATCAATCCCCATGCGATGGGAAAGATAGTATGGCTGATCCCAAAAATCAATAGTCGGACTTGCCTCGAGACGAAACCGGATACCAACGCACACTGCAAGCGGTTTGAAGTGGCAACGGCCCTGTGGTAAGCTGGTCTTCATCCACGAAAGGAGGACGCGGTGGCCAAAAACAGCGTTGCCGATGACTGGTTTGCCATGGAAACCGTAAAGGCCCGCCTGCTGGAGCCGTCCGGAGAATCTGTCGAACGCAGCATTCAAATCCGCAAAAACCCAGTTTCCGGTCGAACCAGCCGCATCGCTTTCAGCCGGATCAATGAAAAGGAAGCCGGGGCGGACCGCCTGCCGCCTCCTCCGCCGGATGCCGGTCAAAAGGAGCGCTGCCCTTTTTGCCGGCCGCAGGTGCTGGAGCGCACCCCGCGACTGGTTCCCGAGATCGATCCAGGCGGACGCATATCTCGTGGGCAATCCCTGCTGTTTCCCAACCTGTTCCCATACGGGGCCTGGTCGGCGGTCAGCCTGTTCGATGATCGCCATTACGTGGAGATCGGTACGGCCAGCGAAAAAAGCTACGCGGACTGTCTGATCAACTGCGCCGACTATTTGAGGCGGATCAATCGGCACGATCCGTCGGCGGTTTACATGGCTATCACCCAGAACCATTTGCCGTCGGCCGGGGGCTCTTTGGTCCATCCCCACCTCCAGGTGCAGGCCGACGCCGTTGCTTCCAACCACCACCGGTTCCTGGCCCACCGCGCCCTGGCCCGCCGTCAGGCCACCGGGCGTGGATTGTTCGAAGCGTATGTCGAAAGGGAGACGGCTATCGGCGAGCGCGTGATCGGACGCACCGGATCATGGACCTGGGTGGCCGCATTCGCTCCCGAGGGCTTTTTCGAAGTCTGGGCCATCTGTCCCGGAAAAACATCCCTGCTGGCCCTTGAAGAGGACGCCTGGCGCCACCTGGCGGCGGGTATGATCCGGATCCAGCGGCTCTATCGCAGCCTGCACCGCAACGGGTACAACTTCGGCCTTTTGAGTGTGGAGCGGGAAAACAGCGCCCTGGAACTCAGGGCCGTGATGGTGGTGCGGTCCAATTATGAGCCCTGGGTGAGGAGCGACCACACCGGTTTCGAGGTGATGCTGGGGGATATGGCCACCTTCACGGCGCCGGAAGAGACCGCCCGGCTGGCCCGTCAATTCTGGTAGCCGTGTCCGGTTGAAATCGGCGGATGAGACGCGCTATCGGAGAACCAGGGCGCTGAAGACGGCCCATACCAGAACGAAAAGGGTGCCAAACAGACACAGAACGCCCAGCCAGCGGTGAACCGCGGTTTCCCGCTTGCGCTCCTGGTACTCCAAGGCCAGCCCCAGCAGGATGCCGGCAGCCATGCCGCCGCCATGGGCCCAGTTGTTGATTCCCGGAACGATAAAACCGAAGAGGATGATGAACAGGGCCCAGCCGCCCACTTGCCGGTACACGGCCTGGCCGTAAAGGCCGCCGCGGCTTTTGCCGTAGTACAGGGCCGCTCCGATGAGCCCGCATATGGCGGCCGAGGCCCCGATGGTAAAGCGGACCCCGGCCAGGTAGGAAAGCAAAAAACCGGCTGCTCCGGTGAGGGTGAATAGGACCAGCATGCGATGGGTGCCGTAGGTCTGGACGATAAACGGGGCGATCTGGCGAAAGGCCAGCATGTTGAACAGGATGTGCAGCAGACCGCCATGGAGATAGGAGGCCGCGATCAATGTCCACCAGCGGTGGTAGCCGTCGATGGGAATCGTGCCGGTGGCGCCCAGCGCCATCAGTCCTCTGGAAGACGGTGCCAGAAACGCCAGGGGGTTGGCGCTCAGGTGCATGCCGCGGCCGCTCAACATCAGGGTGAGCAGGTAAAAGACGACGTTGACGACCAGAATGGCCCGGATCAGTCGGTCCCCGTCCATCAGCAGCGAAGTGCCTAAACCGTGTCTCCAGCGTGATCCCGGTGCGGTCAGGCCGCAGTAAGGACATCGGCTTTCGTCGGCACTGACCAGTTTCCGGCAGCGGGGGCACAGCAGGGGGCCGTTGGAGGAGGCGGGATCATTCACGGTTCGCAGTTCTCCGGCCGCCTACCATTTCCACTGGACCGGGTTGTCGTCGATGAGATCAACGACCGGGCGGCTGATGCGGTCCATGGTTTCCAGTTCGGCTTCGGTCAGCCGAACGTCGGCCGCACGGGCGTTGTCGGTCGACTGGTCGGCATTGCGGGCGCCGGCAATGGCGCAGACTCCGGGCTTGGCGATGACCCAGGCCAGGGCCAGTTGGGCCATGGTGATGCCTTTTTCCTCGGCCATGGGGCGCAGGGCCTCTAAGGCCTTTTGTACATGAGGGTAGACATCAGAATGGAACAGGCGGTTGCCGCTGCGGTGATCGCCTTTTTCGAAGTGGTGGTCGGGGCCGAATTTGCCGGTGAGCAATCCCTGGGCCATGGGTGAGTAAGCCAGAATGGTCACCTGGTTGGCCTGGCACCAGGCCAGCGTCTCAGGTTCCACATGCCGCCAGAACAGGGAATAGGGCGGCTGAAGGCTTTCGATGGAACCGATTTCGGATATGGTCTTGAGCTGGTCCAAAGAGAAGTTGGAAACGCCGATGGCGCGAATTTTCCCCTGATCCTTGAGATCCGTGAGCGCCCGCATGGTCTCTTCCAGGGGCACCGGTTTGGCGCCGAATGATCCCGGAGGCCAGTGAATCTGGTACAGGTCCAGGTAGCCGGTACCAAGGTTTTTAAGCGAACGGTTGCAGGCTCCCACCACCTGGTCGTACTTGAGGTGGTTGGAAAATACCTTGGACAGGATCTGCACCTCGTCGCGGCGGCTGCCGATGGCTTTGCCCAGCACCTTTTCCGAGTGCCCGTTGCCGTATACTTCGGCTGTGTCGAAGGTGGTGATGCCGGCGTCCATGGCGGCCCGGACCGCTTTTTCGCTCTGGGCGTCGTCGATTCCGGTCCACATGGATTTGCCGGTCTGCCAGGTGCCCATGATGATCGGCGACAGGCGGATGTCGGTTTTTCCCAGCGGGCGTGATTGCATGGCTCTTCTCCCGAAATGAAAATGGATATTCTCTTTTGTGCGGCCGTGCCGGGTTATCGGCTTGACCGCGACGAATTCGGTCCATACAGTAGTGCCCGTTTTCCCTCATGGCAAGCCCAAGCGGTTTGAAAAGGAAAGGGCCGTTGAAGAAAGAAAGACATCAAATTGCCGTCACAACGCTGGTGACGTCGGTGTTGCGCAGCGGCGATCTGGACATGCGCTTTTCCTCTCCGGGTCGATCCCTGGACGGCATCCGCATCCATAGGGACATTCAGCGCCGGCGGCCGGAAGGCTACCGGGCCGAGGTGCCGGTTTTTCTGGAGGTGGAAACCGAAGACCTGGTGCTGGCGGTCGGCGGGCGGATCGACGGTGTTTTCGAGGAAAAGGGGTGCACCGTTGTCGAAGAGATCAAATCCACCACAAGGGAGCTGGCCGATCTTGAAGATCGGTCCGATCCGTGCCATTGGGGCCAGGCCAAGGCCTATGCCTATCTTTTGGCCTGTGAGCGGACGTTGGAGGAAGTGGGCGTCAGGCTGACCTACTGCCATGTGGACAGCAAGGAAACGCTGGAACGGGAAGAGACGTTTGCACGGGACGAACTGGAATCCTTTTTCCGGGAACTGATCGACGGATATCTCGCCTGGGCCACGACCCAGGTGCGCTGGCGAAAGCTTCGCAACACCACCATCGGTGAACTCGATTTTCCATTTGCATCCTATCGGTCCGGGCAGCGGACCATGGCCGTGGCGGTGTATCGGACCCTGCGGGACGGCGGCCAGGCCCTGATCCAGGCCGCCACCGGAATCGGTAAAACCATGGCGGCGCTGTTTCCGGCGATCAAGACCATTGGAAACGGCGACACCGACCGGATCTTTTTTCTCACGGCCCGCAACACCGGCAAAGCCGCCGCCATCAGCGCCTTGAACCGGCTCCAGGAGAAGGGGCTTCGGTTGAAACGGGTCTGCCTGACCGCCAAAGACCACATCTGCTTTTGCCCCGATGCCGCCTGCAGCCCGGATCTGTGCGAGTACGCCAAGGGCTATTTCGACCGTCTGCCCGAGGCCCTTGAGGATTCTTTTATTCACGATAATCTCGACCGGGAAACCATCGAGGCCGTTGGCCGGGACCGCAGGGTGTGCCCCTTCGAACTTTCGCTGGAACTGACCTGCTGGGCCGATTGCATCGTCTGCGATTACAACTATGCCTTCGATCCGCGGGTCTATCTCCGGCGCTTTTTCGACGAGGAGAGCGGCGCCTATGCCTTTTTGGTGGACGAAGCCCACAATCTGGTGGACCGGTCCCGCGAGATGTTCTCCGCCCGATTGAACAAGTCCGCGTTCATAGAACTCCGGCGGGCGGTGAAGAACGACCTGCCGGCCGTGTACCGGGCCGCGGGAAAAATCAATACCTGGATGCTGGCGGCCCGCAAACAGGCAGAGGACTGCGGCGGATTTCAATCCGACCCCCGTCCTCCCGACGGGTTGGAGCCGCTGTTGCGTGTTTTTCTACGGGTATCTGAACGCTGGCTGGCCAAAAACCGGCCGGCTCCCTGGCGGGAGCTTCTACTGGAAATTTACTTTGCGGCCGGTACTTTTTGTCGGGTGCTGGAGCGCTACGACGACAGTTATGTGTCCTGTTACACGGCGGCGGGCAAGAATCTGGAGGTCAAGCTGTTCTGCCTGGACCCGTCGAACCCGTTGAAAGCCGCACTGCAGCGCGGCCGGGGGGCGGTTTTCTTTTCGGCCACCCTTACGCCGCCGGACTATTTTCAGGAGATTTTCGGCTGCGACGACGGCGCCATCAAACTGGGCATCGAATCTCCTTTTCCCCGCGACAACCTGCAGGTGCTGGTTGCCGATGGGGTTTCCACCCTTTATACCCAGCGCGAGAAAAGCGTCGATCCCATCGTCGAACTGATCCGGGCATTCGCTGCCGGCAAGAAAGGCAACTACCTGTGCTTTTTCCCCTCTTATGCCTATATGAGCATGGTGGTCGAACGCTTTGAAATGCTGGAAAAAACGGTTCGGGTTGCGATTCAGTCACCGGAGATGGATGACGCCGAGCGGGACCGGTTCCTGGACCGTTTTTCGAAACAAAACCGCGATACCCTGGTGGGTTTTGCCGTTATGGGAGGCGTATTCGGCGAAGGCGTGGATCTGGTCGGCGAACGGCTCAGCGGTGCTGTCATCGTCGGGGTAGGGCTGCCGGCAATTTGTCCGGAAAGGGATTTGATCCGCCGGCATTTTGACGAAAAGAATGCCGGGTTCGACTACGCTTACCGCTATCCGGGAATCAATCGGGTTCTACAGGCCGCCGGCAGGGTCATCCGGACCGGTCGGGACCGGGGATGTCTGCTGCTCGTGGACCGGCGTTTTACGGACGCCGGCTATCGAAGACTGCTGCCCGGCCACTGGTCGACCGGCAGGGTCCACTTCCATCGACAGTTGGAAGAACGCCTGAATCGTTTCTGGAGCGATGACGAAAGCGACTTATTTCTTTAGAAAATCGAAACTGTCGTCCGAGCGTTTTTCCGGCTGCCGGATTTTCGAACCATTTGTCGACTTTTCCTGGTCCGGAAGTCCTCCCAGACAATAGCTCCGCCAGTGGCACTGAATGTCGTCGCAATCGGCCCGGCCTCTGCGAAAACAGTCATTCAATCCGGCGGTGCGCTGAAGACTCCGCACCATGGCGATGATGTCGACCTGATCTCTCGAATCGGGTCTGGCGTCTCCGTCGTTTTCGTCAACGTCGGGGGATGGGCTGCCGGGCGGATGCGGCGTCCGTTTTACGTCAGCCGCGGACCGGAATCGATCTGTCATCATGGTCACTCGTTTTTAGAAAGGGCTCATCATGGCTGCAGACGGCGATTTGATCTGGTAGCGACTCTCCTCGGTACAGTCGATGGCGCTGTAACAGACATTTTTCGCGGTCATCAGGTGGAACTCCTGAACGTCGTGAAGAATTTTGCAATTCTTCAGGCATTCGTCTTTGGGGTCGTTCCGTCTTTCGCAAGTTTTACACGGAGAAGATATCATGGTGTTCTCCTTTCCTGGCGTCTGCGTTGCCATGTTGGCAGGACCGGCTCATTGCCCACCCAATACGGACAACAGGCTTTTCTCTGCTGTGCCCATATTATCGGCAGAAAACAAAAAGTCTATAGGGAGATATCTCAATTTTACGGGAAATTTTACCGGCTCCCGGGAGAAAATCCCGGTTGACGAGAAAACTTGGGGATGAGAACGGAGACAGTCACAAGATGTGGGGGGTGAGAAGGATAAAATCCCTATCGGAAAGATTCGGTTACTCTTTCCATAGATCGACATCGATTAGCCCCAGCTTGGCGGCATACCGCACCAGATCCATGGTACGGTGAAGATCAAGTTTTTTCATGATGTTGGAGCGATGATTCTCGACGGTTTTCACGCTGATGCACAGGCGGTTGGCAATCTCCGTTTTCGCAATCCCCTCGGCCAGCATGCGCATGATCTCCTGCTCCCTGGGCGTCAGGCGCCCATAGTCGCTGTCGCTTACTCGCGCCTCGCGGACAGGCGATTTCATCAGGCGCTCCACAACTTCGTGGGAAATAGAACTGTCCAGAAAGTACTCGCCTCCGGTGACGGCGTGCAATCCCTGAATCAGGCGGCTGGCGGCGGAATCCTTGACCACGTAGCCCGTTGCGCCGGCCTGAAACGCCTCCACGATATAATCGATTTTCGAATGCATGCTGATGATCATGACGCGGGTGGATGGCAGTGCCTTTCGGATCCGTCGGGTCAGTTGCATGCCGCTTTCGTCGGGCAGGGAAATATCGACGAGGACGACGTCCGGCTTGATTTTTCTGGCCGTCGCGTAGCCGTTGCGGGCATCGCCGGCCTCGCCTTCGACGACGAAATGCCGGTCCCCGGCAATGATGGACTTGAGACCTTCCCGGAAAAGCGGATGGTCGTCGACGATCAGAACGCTCTTTTTAGAAGACACTGGACTTCTCCTTGACGGGAATTTCGATCCGAATGTAGCTGCCCTTGCCGGGCCGGGACTGGATGTCGATCTTTCCTTCCAGCAGGCAGACCCGCTCCACCATGCTTTGCAGCCCCATGCGTTTTTCCTTCAACGCCTGTTTGCGGCGGCGGTTGACGTCGAATCCCTTGCCGTTGTCCTTGATGCGGATCACGATATGGGGCGACGAGGCCACCAGCCGGATCGTCCCCCGGTCGGCCTCGGCGTGGCGTTTGATGTTGTTCAAGGCTTCCTGGATCAGTCGGTAGATGTTGATCTCCGTTTCGTATTCAAGGCTCAACTCGTCCACACCGGCCGCGGCAAAATCGATTTCGACCGGGCTTGATTTGGAAAATTCCTCACAATAGAGGTACAGGGTTCGGACCAGGCCGAGTTGATCCAACCCGGGGGGGCGCAGGTCGTAGGCCATGTCCCGGACCGACCCAATGGAACGCTGCAGGATGCCGGAGAGCTTGCCCACTTTGGTGCGAACTTCGGCGGGTTGGTCCCTGAACAGGGTTTCCAGGCTGATTTTCAACGTGGAGAGATCCTGGGCGATGTGGTCGTGAAGATCCCTGGATATCTTGAGGCGCTCGTTCTCCTGGGCTTTAATCAACTGATGGGTGAGGAACTGCACCTGTTCCTGAGCCTGTTTGCGCTGGGTGACGTCGACGCCGACGCTCAGAATTTCGACGACCCGACCGTCTTTGTCGCGCACCGGCTTGTTCGTCCAGGCAATCCAGGCCCGCGTTCCGTCCCGGCGGACATTCTCGATTTCATTGGTGGGGTAATGGTCGGGGTGTTTGAGAAAATCCATGATCAGGGAGCGGTAGTCCCGCCCCGACGACGAACGCCAGGGAATGATGGAACCCAGGATATTGCGGCCGATGATATCGCGTCCGGGAAATCCGAAAAATTTGCGGGCGTATTCATTGAAAAAGGTGATGCGGCCCATGGGATCGAAACGAACGATCATGCTGTTGGTGTTCTGCACCAGTTCCCGGTACTTGGCTTCGCTGCGGCGCAGGGCGGCTTCCGACTTCTTGCGTGCGGTGATATCCCGGACAATGGTGTGGGCACAAGCTCGCCCGCCGATGACGATTTTGCGGCTGCTGAATTCGGCGTAGATTCTGCGGCCGTCTTTGCGGGCGATTCGGGCCTCGCCGGAGATGGACTGGCCGTTCCAGATGCGCTTGAAAAAATTGCTGTGGCGGTTGGGGTCCACCTTGGCGTAAAGATCGAAGATTTTGAGCGTGCGGAGCTCCTCCGGCGTGTAGCCGGTCAATTGCGCGGCGCTGCGGTTGAAAATCATGATGGTGCCGTCGGAGGCGCTGATAAAGATCGCATCCCTGGACCCGTCGAAGATGATGCGATGTCTCGCCTGGCTTTCCCGCAATGTTTTCTCGACCTTTTTACGCTCCTCGATTTCGTCCAGAAGATGCTCGTTGATCAGGGTCAGGTCCCGGGTTCGGACGTGAACAATTTCCTCCAGGTTGCGGCGATTTTCCTTCAGCTCCTGCTCGTCGGCTTTTCTTCGATGGATGTCGATCATCATGCCGAATTTGGAAATGCTGCCGTCGGTGTGAAAGATGGGCGTGTCGATGACGTAATACCAGCGCTGGTCCTTTGGGCTTTTCACCTCCCAGTGAACGGTTTCTCCGGTAAATATGCGCTCGTTTCGGCACCAGGGGCACACCCGGTCCTGATTGTGCAGCACCTTGTAGCAGCGCTGGCCGGTGCCGTCGAAGCCGGTTCGGCGGATCAGCCGGTCATTCATGAACTCCAGGCGGTAGTCCCGGGTGCACATGAAGACGAAGCCGTCGAAGGCTTGAATGATCGCCGATAGCTGAAGCTCTCTTTCTTTCAGTACGTCCCGGAGCGGGCGATGGCCGACCGAGGGCGTCTCCAGGACCGACCCGGTCGTCTGGCCGGAACGCAATCCCCCCCCCGGCATGGCGAGGTGTTTTAATCGGTACTGTGGTTTCATCCGAAGAACTCCTGCGGGCGATTCAACCCCATCGTTGCAACATTGGGGTCAAGGCGATCGGAAAGCGCCCGCCGCCGCGATTCAGGCATGGGATTCGGGTCGGGGCCCGCTTGAAAAAGGTATCCCAGAACCCGATGGCTGAAAAGAAAAAACTTTGAAAAAGGCGAAATATTCGATATGGCCCTTGTGATGATTCGCTCCGACGTTCCCCAGGGGACCGGCTATCACCTGACCCGGGCCATTTCCCGGGTCACCCGCATCGGCGATCAGGCGGCATAGACTCTCCGGGGCAAGGGCCTTTTCTGATAGCAGTCGATGCACGGAATACTGATTTTTTACGGCGAGGACAATCCGTTCAATGAAAGATAAGGTTGGCATCTATTACTACCCTTTTCCCGACAACAAGCGGGTACGCATGTATGTGCGCGAGAAAAGCGGGGAAATTGAATTCAGAATGAAAAACGAAGACGACCCGGGCATCTGGAACGATCACGGCTGGGTGCCGTACAGTGCCATTCAGCAGGCCCGGGTGCTTTACGGCCAGCGGGGCCAATTCGACCCCCAGCGCGCCTACGACATCAAGATCGCGCAGGTGTTGATCCGGGACGGCGGATAAGGAGCGGAGACTCGTGATGCCCAGGGGAGTGGCCGGGTTGGCGGTTTTTATTCTGCTGGCCTGGGCGATGAGCGAAAACCGACGACGGGTATCGGTGAAACTGATTGCCGCAGGTATCGGTAGCCAACTGCTCCTCGGACTGGTGCTTTTGAAGCTGCCGGCCTGCATGCAGTTTTTTTTGCTGCTCAACGAGGCGGTGATGGCTCTGGTCGCGGCAACCACCGCCGGTACGGCTTTCGTGTTCGGCTACCTGGGCGGCGGCGAACTGCCTTTTGCCGAGGCCTATCCCGGGGCTTCCTTTATCCTGGCCTTCCGGGCCCTGCCGCTGGTGCTGGTGGTCAGCGCCCTGTCCGCCCTGCTGTTTCACTGGCGCATCCTGCCGCTGGTGGTGCAGGGCTTTTCCTGGTGCCTGAAAAAAACCATGGGCGTGGGCGGGGCCGAAGGTCTGGCGGTGTCGGCCAATGTATTCGTGGGCATGGTGGAGTCGCCCCTTTTCGTCAGGCCCTACCTGGAGGCGATGACCCGCAGCGAACTGTTCACCCTGATGACGGCGGGCATGGCAACCATCGCCGGAACGGTAATGGTCCTGTATGCCAGTATCCTGGACGATATCATTCCCGGCGTCATGGGCCACATTCTCACCGCTTCCATCATCAGCGTTCCGGCTGCCGTGACCGTTGCCAAGGTCATGATCCCCGAAACAAAAACCCCCACCGGCGGAAAGCTGGCCGCATCGTCCGAGGTTACCGGATCCATGGACGCCGTCACCCGGGGCACCCTTCAGGGCGTCGAACTGCTGATTAATATCGTCGCCATGCTGGTCGTCCTGGTGGCCTTGGTTCATTTGCTCAACACCCTGCTGGGCCTGCTGCCCGACATCGGAAAGAGTCCGTTGACCCTCCAGCGGGTGTTAGGGGCAGTCATGGCGCCCATCGTCTGGCTCATGGGTGTCCCTTGGGCCGAGGCAGCCACGGCGGGCGGTTTGATGGGCGTTAAGATCGTTCTCAACGAATTGCTGGCCTATCTGGAACTCAGCCGCCTGCCGGCCGGCACGCTGGGAGAGGGCAGCCTGCTCATCATGACCTACGCCATGTGCGGATTCGCCAACCCCGGCAGCCTGGGGATCATGATTGGCGGCCTGGGAACCATGGCGCCGAAACGACGCAGCGAGATCGTCGGTCTGGGGCTGCGGTCGGTGGTGGCCGGAATTCTGGCGACCTGCATGACCGGTGCGGTGGTGGGGATTTTTGCGGCGCCTTAACCGGGTATTTTCTGCAGCACCTGCTTGACCCGGTTGCCGTCCGCCGCAGATCCGAAGTGGGCCATGATGGCGCCCATGGCCTGCATTTTGTTCTTGTAGGCGGAAAAATCGATGTTGGCCTCGATCCAGCTGCGAATTTCCTCCTGCGTTGCCATTTTCGGAAGGTAGGCCTGGATGATATCGATAAAGGCGGAAGAATTGCCCTGAGAACTCTTTTCCAGCATCTCCTTTTCCGATTTGATCAGCTTTTTGAGAATGCGGACGATTTCATCGTCGGAGAACTCCTTTTTGTCCGAACGGGCCATTTCCCCCATGACGACCCGGATGGCATCCTTTCTGTCGGTATCCTTGGCCTTCATGGCCGTCTTGAGATCTGCTTTCAATTGGTCTTGAAGTGTCATCGATGCAATCCTTTCACAAAAAGCGTGGCTGCAGGTAAGTTGTCCGGCCAAAGGTATAGGCGACGTCGTCGAATCCGTCGTAGTCCAGATCGATCAGAATCAGCCCGATATCCGGATAGTCGATAAATGAGAGGGTAACCAGCGACGGATCGAAAGGCGGCGCATAATCCGCCGTCAACCGAAGTTGTGCCTCGCACCGGGCGCCGTGGCGCAGGACCCGCTCCTCTTTTGCCACCGGTTCCATGTCTTCGGAGGCGTAAAAACTCAATTGAAACGCGTCGGGATCCACGGTGGACGGTTTGCCCGCGATGACGAAACGGATGGCCTTCATCGCCGCTTCAAGTTCCGTCCGGTTGGCGAAAACGAGGCCCATGACATGATCCAGATCGTCAACGGACCACCAGTTTTCCGCATCGAATCCGGTTTTCAGAAGCTGCGCGTTCTCGTACCACCCGGATTCAAAATTCTTTTCGAAGTCGGGGCAATGCGAATCGATTCGGGCTTTCTGGCTTCGGTTGACGCGGCCCATGCACAACTCGACGAACGTTCCCGACCACTGCAGTTGCATGGTTTCTTTTTTCATTGCCGGTTCCATTTATGCGCTTGATGATATCGAAGCCTACTGTCTCAGCGGGCACTGGTTTTGTCAAGAACGATGGCTTAACCGAAAGGCTCTTTGCTTGCCAATCGGGGCCGGCACGATTATATTCCCTGTAACCAAACGACACCCGAACTTGAACAAGGGATCGCGATGCGGCTTTTGCTGGTTGAAGACGATGGAAAAATTGCCTCTTTCGTGAAGAAGGGCTTCAAATCCGAAGGTTTTGCCGTGGACCATGCCACGGACGGCAACGCCGGACTGGACATGGCCCTGACCGAACCCTACGATGCGGCCGTAGTGGATATCATGCTGCCCAAAATGGACGGGTTGAGTCTGATCGGGCGTTTGCGGCGGGAAAAAGTGATGACACCGGTGATTATTCTCAGCGCCAAAAGCGAAATCGACGACCGGGTCCGGGGGCTGCAGATCGGCGGGGACGACTATCTGAGCAAACCCTTTGCTTTTTCCGAACTGTTGGCCCGCGTTCAGGCCTTGATCCGGCGCGCCAGCGGCGCCGGGGAGCCCACCCGTCTGACCTGCGGAGACCTGACCATCGATATCCTGACACGGGACGTTCGCCGAGGTGGGGAGAAGATCGAACTGCAGCCGCTGGAGTACTCTCTGCTCGAGTACCTCATGCGCAACGCCGGACGGGTCGTCTCCAAAACCATGATCATGGAGCACGTCTGGGATTATCATTTCGACCCGCAGACCAACGTGGTCGAGGCCCGCATCTGCCGTCTGCGCGACAAGATCGACCGGGACTTTACGGAAAAAATGATCCACACGGTCCGCGGGGTGGGCTATGTCCTTCGCCGCAACGATTAAACTGCCCAGAACGCTTTCCTTCAGGCTGACCCTGTGGTACGGTGCCATTTTTTCGCTGTCCGCCGGCCTGGCCTTTCTCTTTTTCTACGTGTTGATCACCACCCACCTGAAACAGCGTCTGGACAACCATCTTTCCGATAAAATTGCCGAGTTCGAGGCCATATATAACCTTCAGGGGATTGAAGAGGTCAAGGCGGCCATGCTGATCGAATCCCAGGCCGCAGGCGAAAAAAAGGTCTTCTTCCGTCTGCTTTACGCCAGCGGCGTGGCCTTTTCCTCTTCCAACATGTCTTACTGGCGGGAGATTGGAGTCAACCGCAGGGCCGTCGACCGATTGATTGCCGAACGGGGTCGGGTTTACGAAACCGTGGACCTTCCCGGGCGCATGGACCGGGTTCGCATCGGCTATGGCATCATCGGCAGGGGAATCGTCGTTCAACTGGGCTATTCGTTGGAAAGCGATACGGCGTTTATCGCCATTTTCAAAAAATTGTTTCTGATTTCCATGTCCGCGCTGATTCTAATCGCCGTTCTGGTGGGATGGTTCATGGCCCGCCGGGCGCTTTCCGGCGTCGAGGCGGTCACCCGCACCGCCCGGCAGATATCGGAAAAGGACCTGGGCAAAAGGGTGCCGATCGCGGCGCGGCACGAGGAGATCGACCGGCTGGCGGTGACTTTCAACCAGATGCTGGACCGCATCGAGAAACTGGTAGCCGGTATCCGCGAGATGGGCGACAATATTGCCCATGATCTGAAAAGCCCGGTGGCCCGTATCCGGGGCATGGCCGAGATCAGCCTCTCCGTCGACGGAGACAGGGACGATCTTCTGGCCCTGGCCGGCAGCACCATCGAAGAGTGCGATCGGCTGCTGGACATGATCAACACCATGCTGGTGATTTCCAAAACCGACGCCGGCGCCGGCGATTTGGCGATGCATCCGGTGAACATGGCCGAGGTGGTGCGCGCGGCCCTGGCCCTTTTCGGCCCGCTTGCCGAAGACAAGGGCATTTCCATGGACTGCGACATGCCCGATGCGTTGATGGTCGACGGGGATTTGAGGATGCTCCAACGGGCCATGGCCAATCTTCTGGACAACGCCATCAAGTACACACCGACAGGCGGAAAGATTGACATCTGCGGCTTTCGTGATAACAAAGATAGTGAAAGGATTAACATTTCCATTCGGGACAACGGCATTGGCATCCAAAACCATGCGCTTTCCAGAATATTCGACCGGTTCTATCGCTGCGATCAGAGCCGGGCGGCCGGTGGGTCCGGACTGGGACTGAGCCTGGCCGATGCCATTGCCCGAGCGCATCATGGAAACATTCTTGTCGAAAGTGCTCCCGGAAAAGGAAGCCTTTTCACTCTCAGCCTGCCCGAGGGCAAGGTCGCTGCACCAGCCTGCTGATTTTGCAACGCTCGCTTAACCCATTTTCTTCCTTTCGCCTGTATTTTCGAACTGCCGACATCGATCCACGGTGATTTATGAACGATAATCCCAACGAAGTAAGCGTCGCCATTCCGTACAGCCGGTTGCGGATCAGCCTCAATCCGCTGACGCTGGCCTTCTCGGGCAGCCATGCGTCTCTGGAGCAGCCCTTTCGAGAGGCCTATTTCGACAATTCCCTCGACCATTTGCGGCGATGCAAACTATACGCGGTTCTGTTTTTCGGCATTTTCGGCATTTTGGACGCCCTGGTGTTTCCGGAACTGATCTATCCGCTGTGGTTCATCCGCTACGCCCTGGTGTTCCCCGTGTTTCTGTTGGGGCTGTTGTTTTCCTATACCGCCGCCTACCGCCGGGTCTGGCAGGCTCTTAATGCCTTTTACATCATGGTGACCGGTTTTGCCTACGTCGCCATGGTGGTGATCATACCGCCGCCCGAATCCTATTTTTACGGGGTGGGGACGATTTTCTGCATTTTTTTCGGTTACACGTTTATCCATGCCCGCTTTATCACCGCCACCGTTGCCGGTCTTATCGTATTCGCCGGCTATCAGGCGGCCATGTTTTTGCTTATGGAAACCACCGGCAGCGTTCAACTGATATTCGGGGCCCATTTTCTGGGCATCAACCTGCTGGGAATGCTGATCAGCTATTCCATCGAGACCCAGGAACGCAAAAGTTTTTTTCTCACCACCCTGCTGGAAAAAGAGAAGCGCAAAACCGAAGCGGCCAACCGGAACCTGGAAAAGCGGGTGGAAGAACGCACGGCCACGCTGCAACGCATCAACCGCGATCTTCATAAAGAGGTTCAGGAGCGCAAGCAGGCCGAGCAGAAGGTGCGGACCAGCCACAACCAGCTCGAGTCCGTCATGGACAGCATCGACAACCATATTCATGTGTCGGATATCGACACGCGCGTTATTTTGATGGCCAACCGGCACATGAAAAAGACCTACGGCGAGGATATCGTCGGAAAAAAATGCCACGAAGCGATTTTCGACCGCGACACGATCTGCGTTGGTTGCCGGAACCGGCAACTACTGGACGAAAACGGCCAGCCAGGGGCAAGCTGCACCTGGGAGGAAAAGAATCCGACCAACAACCGCTGGTATCTGAATTATGCCCGCGCCATCGTCTGGGAAGACCAGCGCATCGTTCAACTGCGAGTGGCAACGGACATCACGGCCATGAAAGAGATGGAATCCCGGCTGCAGCGGGCGCGGAAAATGGAGGCCATCGGCACCCTGGCCGGCGGGGTGGCCCACGATCTGAACAACATCCTTTCCGGTCTGGTGGGGTATCCGGAACTGCTGCTGCTGGATACGCCCGAAAAGAGCGAATCGCGCCTTTTGTTGGAAACCATCAAAAAGTCCGGCGAAAGGGCGGCCGCCATCGTCCAGGATTTGCTGACCCTGGCCCGACGCGGGGTGGCCATTTCCGAGGTTACCGATTTGAACCGCGTCGTCCGCGAGTACCTGGACAGCCCGGAAATGGCGAATCTTAAATCGATCCATCCACAGGTATCCATCCGATCCAGCCTGTCAACGACGGCGTTCAACGTTATGGGGTCACCGCTGCATCTGGGAAAAACCGTCATGAACCTGGTCACCAACGCCGCCGAGGCCATGCCCGACGGCGGCGATATTATCCTGACTACGCGAAATTGCTACGTGGATCGTCCGATTCAAGGATTTGAAACCATACCCGAGGGGGAATACGTGCTGCTGAAGGTGACCGACACCGGCACCGGCATTTCGAAGTTCGATCTGGAGCGCATCTTCGAGCCCTTTTACACCAACAAGCAGATGGGGCGCAGCGGCACCGGCCTGGGCATGGCGGTAGTATGGGGGACCATGAAAGACCATAACGGGTACATCGACGCCCGCAGCACCCAGGGCCAGGGAACCGAATTCGAGCTTTATTTCCCGATCACCCGGCAGGGTGTAGCCTTGGAAATCGAAGCACAGCCCCTGGAAAGCTATCGTGGTGCGGGCGAGTCCGTATTGGTCGTGGACGACATCAAGGAGCAGCGGGACCTAGCCGCCTTTATGCTGAAGCGACTGGGCTATCGGGTGGAGACGGTGGCCAGCGGTAAAGAGGCCGTGGCCTTCGTCCAACGACAAACGATGGATATCCTGATCCTCGATATGATTCTGGAACCGGGAATGGACGGCCTTGAAACCTACCGTCGGATTCTGGCCTTTTCTCCGGGCCAGAAGGCCGTTATCGCCAGCGGTTTTTCCGAATCCGAACGGGTCCAGGAGGCCCAGCGATTGGGTGCCGGTGCCTACATCAAAAAACCCTACCGAATGGAACAGATCGGCTTGGCGCTACGACAGCAACTGGACGAAAAGCCGGTCTCCGGACTTCCTTCCGGCGATTCAATCAACAATTAAAAAGGACGACTTCGTAAGAAGCCCGGTTTTCATTACCATTTGGTAATCTTATTGTCATATTGACGTAATCGTATGGAAATAGATTACTGCCATGAAAAACGGTCCTTTACGAGTTCATAAAAATGGGTGCCCCGCAAAAATCGCGGGGCACTTGGTTACGGGTACGACAACCATTAAGCGATGTTTCAGGAGGTTCAATATGATCGAATCGAAAACAAGGTTTCGGTATTTTCGAGGTATTTTTCTTATCTGGCTGGCGGCTGCGCTGATTTTTACCACCGTACCGGGCGTCAAAAGCGCTTTTGCCTTTTCCGCCCCGGAAAGCTTCAGCGAACTTGCCGAAGCCGTAAAACCGGGAGTCGTCAATATTCGCACCGTCAAAACCATAAAAGGGGGCAGCCCCGTTTTTCGGCATTTTTTCGGCAAGCCCTTTGGCAAAAACCGCAACCCCTTCGAAGAATTTTTCGGCCCTTATCAGGGAGATGGTCCCCAGCGCGACTTCAAGCAGCGCAGTCTGGGATCTGGATTTATTATCGATAACGAAGGATACATCGTTACCAACAATCACGTGATCGAAGATGCCGACCAGATCAAGGTCATCCTGGCCGATGACCGGGAGTTCGACGCCGAACTGGTGGGCCGAGATGCCAAAACCGACCTGGCGCTGATTCGCATCGAGGGCGCCAAGGATATCAATCCGTTGGAACTCGGCGACTCCGAGAATCTCAAAGTGGGCACCTGGGTGGTGGCCATCGGAAGCCCCTTCGGCCTGGAACAGACCGTAACGGCCGGTATCGTCAGCGCCAAGGGCCGCATCATCGGTTCGGGTCCCTATGACGATTTTATCCAGACCGACGCATCGATCAACCCGGGAAACAGCGGCGGCCCCCTGCTCAATATGGACGGGGAGGTGGTGGGCATCAACACGGCCATCATCGCCAGCGGTCAGGGCATCGGCTTTGCCATTCCCGTCGATCTGGCCAAGGGGATCATCAATCAGCTCAAAGACAAGGGTGAGGTCACCCGGGGCTGGTTGGGTGTCGGCATCCAGGATCTGACACCGGAACTGGCCGAATACTACAATTTGAATACTAAAGAGGGGGTGCTGGTCACCCAGGTGTTCGAAGGCGATCCGGCGGACAAGGCCGGTATTCAGGTCAATGATATCATCTTGTCCGTAGACGGACAGAAAGTGTCCACGGGACGCGAGCTTTCCGCCACGATCGCCAACACGCCGGTGGGCCATAAAACCAAGATCGAGCTGATCCGGGACGACAGTAAAAAGACGGTGACGGTTACCCTGGCCAAACGCGCGGACGACGAACGCGTCGTGGCCTCCCATGAACGTGAAAACGGCGAACTGGGCATCGAGGTGACCGACATGGATTCGGACATCGCTCGCCGTTTCGGCATCGACGGTAAGGAAGACGGCGTGCTGGTCACGGACGTCAAGGACGACAGCCCGGCCCGGGAGGCCGATGTCCGTCCGGGGGATGTGATCAAGGAGATCAACCGCAACGTGGTGAAGGACAGCCGCGATTTTTCCCGGCTGATGAAAAAGTATCAGGATAAAGAAGATATTCAGCTGCTGGTCAAACGCCGCAATGCCGGATATCGGGTGATCAAAATAGAGCGCCAATAAGTTTTTTTACTGGTTGTGTTTCTGCCGGCGGATCCGGATAGCATTTCTTGGATCCGCCGGTTTTGTATAGGCGATGGTGCCGCCCATCTCCCGGATTCGGGTATTGACAAGACTTGGAAACGGAATTAAGTTTCTCGCAAACGAAAAGGCCCTTAAAGCCACCGTTTCCGATTTCCCGACCGAGAAAGGCCTGACCCAGAAAGGATTGTTCGATGCCGGTTTACGAATTTCAATGCAAATGCGGCCATATTACCGAAGAACTGGTACGGATGGATACCGAGTCGATCGAGTGCCCCAAATGCCACGAAAAGGCCAAAAAGATTATCTCCGCGTGCAGTTTCGAACTTAAAGGCGGCGGATGGTACGCGGACGGGTACGCTTCGAAGAAAAAATAGCCGACCCCAGTACCGGATCTCAACAGTGGGTGAATCGGTAAAACATGGACCTTCGTTTCCCGCCAGCCAAACTTTCTACTGCCCGATTCGTTACCCTATGACAGTTTCCAGACGTCAGCGACTGCCGTTCGACGCGCATTTCCCATTTGCTAAAATCAAACCGTTGATTTTTTCTGCCGGCCGACCCCTCGTCCCACGAGGCTTCCGCCGGTCGAGTTTATGGTGTTTTGCGTCCGCCAACGCCGATAATTTGTAGTACGCTCCACTTTTGTTTACAAACAATCAGGAGGGGAATACATGTCACAGGCGCCAACCCATGGAATTGAAGCCCTGACTTCGTTTGCCATCGAAGCCATTCGCACTGCCGGTCAGACAGCTATGGAGCGGTACGGCAAAGGCCGGGGAGCGGACAAATTCGACCAGGGTCTGGTTACCCGGGCGGAATTGCAGATCAGTCAACGCTTCAAGCAATCCCTGGGCGGCCAGTTTCCCGACCATCTGATGTTCACCAGCAAAACCCTGGATACCGCCTATACCCATGACAGTCGGCGATACCTGTGGATCTTCGATCCCATTGACGGCGTGGACAATTACCAGGCGGGGATTCCCATTTGGGGGATGTCTCTGGCATTGCTGGAAAATTTCTGGCCGGTGTTCGGCGCCTTTTTCATGCCGGCCACCGGGGACCTGTTTCATGCCAGGGCTGGCGGAGACGCCTTCTGGGGTGAAGATCGCATCCGCATGGCCAATGATCGCGTCATCGACGACGAGAGCGTGATGTTCACCTTTTCGAGGTTTCACCAGCATTATCTCTCACGGTTTCCCGGAAAAATCAGAAACCTGGGCTGTACGGGTGCGCATTTGTGCTATGTGGCCATGGGGCGGGCGGATGTGGCGATTACTGCCAACGAGTCGTTTCAGGATCTGGCCGCCACCCGCATGATTGTGGAGGCGGCCGGCGGTCATTTGTATAAAGCCAGTGGCGAGAAATTTTACCTCAATGACTACCTGAACGGCCAGCGGATCGAAGAGCACCTGCTGGCGACCTCTTCCGGAAGCTGCCAGGCCGTGCTGGAATGTCTGGAAAAGCGGTCATAGTGCACGGTTCGATGGTGGCACAAGGATTTTGATCGGTTATCGGCCCGTTCCGGTGGCGGTCTTATTCATCGTCGGTGATGGTGGTGCCGGGGTTTTCCATGCGGTAGATCAGCACGCAAATCCACAAACCGGCGGCAAAAAGCGCGCAGAACAGAAGAAAGTCGTCCGCCGCTTTTCTCCAGGACAGGAAAAACGCGAATGCGATGATCATCAGAAGCTTGGTGTTCATGGCGTCTGTCGTAACCCCTTATAAGGACCCTGGTTTTGCGCCTGTGGTTCTATCTTGCATATCGGCTTGTTTTTTCATATCTTGAACACCTTTCGGGCTTTCCGCCGACCTCATCCAAAGGAGACCGACGTATGGATGCCATAACCCGTAAGGTGATCGACTGTTTTGAAAAAATCAACCGGATTCCGCGCTGTTCGAAAAACGAAAAGCAAATCGCCCGGTGGCTTCAGGCTTGGGCCTCAGACCGCGGTTGGCAGAACGATTCGGATGCGGCGGGCAACCTGGTGATCCGGGTGCCGGCCTCCGAGGGCTTCGAGCAGGCGCCGGTCGTTATTATCCAGGGGCATGTGGATATGGTGTGTGAAAAGAAGGCCGGGTCCACCCATGATTTCACCAAAGATCCCATCCGGATGGAGCAAAAAGGCGACTGGTTGAGCGCCCGGGAAACCACCCTGGGTGCCGACAACGGGATCGCCATCGCCATTGCCATGGCCCTTGCGGACGACCCGGATGTTGAGCATCCACCCCTGGAGCTGTTTTTTACGGTGGACGAGGAAACCGGTTTGACCGGCGTGCTTCAGATGGATCCTGGCCTGCTTTCCGGCCGCATCCTGATCAACCTGGATTCCGAGGATGAAGGCATATTTATTGTCGGCTGTGCCGGGGGACGCAATACCACAATGGAGCGGGCGTTGACGATGGAGACCGTTGACGAACCATTGGCCCTGCTTTCGTTGTCTGCCGACGGAATGCAGGGCGGGCACAGCGGAATCGATATTGCCAAACATCGGGCCAACGCCAATAAGGTCATCGCCAGGCTGCTGAAAGCCGGCATGGCCGTAGCGCCCATACGGATTGTTGCGCTTTCCGGCGGTACCGGCCGAAATGTGATTCCCCGTGCCTGCCAGGTGCTGGTGGCCTGCCGCCCCGAGGATGTCGACGGGCTCAAAAAGGCCTTCGACGCCGCCGGCCGGCTGATGGAGGCGGAATACCGGGCAACGGATCCGAATTTGTGCATCCGGGTCGAAATGAACGGATCCGTCCAGGAGGACTGCCGCTGTGCTTCGCAAGCCGATACGGCCATGGTGGTCCATCTGCTTCTCGCTTTGCCCAGCGGGCCGGTGGAGATGTCTCCTGATTTTCCCCTTCTGGTGCAGACCTCCGCCAACCTTTCCATGGTCGGGATACAAGACGACCGGCTGCAAATCACGTCCAGTCAGCGCAGCTCCGTGCCTTCCCGTTTGGACGCGGTCTGCCAGGTCGTGGAGGCTGCCGGTACCCTTGCCGGTGCCGATGTGCGTACCAACAGCGGTTATCCTTCATGGCCGGTCAACCGGGAGTCGCCGCTACTCGAACGCTGCACGGGACTCTATCGTCAGTTGTTCGACGCCGAACCCACAGTACAAGTCATGCACGCCGGACTGGAGTGCGGCGTGATCGGTGACCGCTGCCCCGGGATGGATATGATTTCCATGGGGCCCACCATGGAAAATCCCCATTCGCCCTCGGAGCGGCTCTATCTGCCGTCGGTGGAAAAGGTTTGGCGTCTGATGGTGGCCCTGCTGGCATCGTTTGAATCGGAGGATTGAGGGGAAACGTTTTTTGTTGGATAGGACTTACCGGCGCCGGCCGATCCCCCGAACCCGGCCCACGGGTCTGACTGGTCCGAGGCGGTCCGAAGAACCCACCGCGTCCACGGAGCCACCGCCGCGGCAGCGCCGGTAGCCGGCCGCGTTGCGCCGGATGCCTCTGCGACCGCGGCCCTTGGGCGGCGAGATGGTTCCGCCGGCCATTTCGTCGAGGACCTCCCCGAAATTTTTTCGGCGGTTTGGCGGGCGGCGGTCCGCCGCTGGGGAAGAAGGCTCGCGGCGCCACTCTTTGGAAAAGGCGTTCAGGGTGTCGAACAGGGCATCGATCCAGGACTTTTTTTCCGGTTGCGCGGAGGTGGGGCGGGCGCGGTCGGCCGTGTCCGGCCGGGGGGCTTCGGCCGCAGGGCTGTCCGAAGAAGGCCCATGCGCGGCCAGATGCTCTTTGATCTGCGCATAGGCGATGTTGATCTGTTTGAGCTGCTCCTCGGCCCCGGCCTTGGCACCCGATTCTTCGGCAAACTGGTCCGGGTGCCAGCGCCGCACCTGGGCTTTATACGCCTGTTTGGCCTGGATTTCGTCCGCGTCGGATGGAAGTCCGAGTATTTTGAAGCTTGTCAAAAGGTTCATGGTCGGGTCCCGGATGTTACGGTTCCAAGATAGGCAATCTGCATCCGGGTGTCAATCGAACACGATACGAATCACTAAAGAAAAAAAGGATCCATGCAAAAACGTCCCTTAACCGCGTCGTATATTTTTTTCTATCTTCTTTTTTCCGACGATACCTGGCGGATTCTCGCCGGTTTCCTCATGGCCGTGTTTCTCGGGCCGCTGGTTACCCGGGGAAGGGACCTGAGCCAGGGTGGAGAAGTGATGGTCTGGCTGATGATCATGGCCATCGGCTGGTCCGTTTCGGCATGGCCGGCGAAAAAGATTACCGGGGCCTTGCAGAAGGCCGTCAAGAAGGCTTCGCAATAATTGCAGTAAATTAAACCTCGGGCTATGCCTGAGCGACCCGATGAGGTTCGAACCGGTCCGGCGGGACATTTAGCCGGCCATTGTTTGAGAACGTCGAACATTGAACACCGAACGTCCAATATTGAATGGGGAGATCGCTTCGCTCCGTCAATCGGTTAAAAGAAATACCGGTCGGTGAGATAGGGATTAATCATACAAAACGATAGAATACCTTATTCGAGATTCGAAGTTGGACGTTCGATGTTCGACGTTCATAGGTCTATTTTTTAGCCCCTTTCGAGGGGGCTTCATCAAACCACCCAATAGTCCTCCACTTAGTTTTCCGCCCTCTGTCCTCCGATTCCCGCCACCCGGTCCACCGTAAGGGTCGCCACCCCCCAGTTGGATTCCACCTTTCCTGCCAGCAGGTAGGGCCGGTTGCGGTCCAGCATGTGGCAGAAGCGCCGGTAGGGCTCGGGGAAAAAGGTGGTTTCCACGATCCCGGTCTCATCCTCGAAGGTGAGAAACTCCATGGGGTCGCCCCGTTTGGTGCGTACCACCTTGCCGGTGACCAGCCAGGCCGCCAGGCGAACCCGCCGGCCGACCCGATCCGCAAGCCGGTCGACCCTCACCGTATCCAGAGACCGGATCGCATCGGCAAACAGGGTGATGGGGTGCCGGTCGCACAGAAAACCCAGGCTGGCGAACTCGCGGCGCAGGCGGGTTGTTGCGTCCGTCGGAGGGAAGCGCGGCGGTCCCTCTTTCACGGCGGGTGCGCAGGCGGCGAACAGCTCCATCTGCCCCCGTGAACGACGCCGTCCGGCCTGCCAGCAAACCAGGTCCCACGCCAGGCGGGTCCGCGAACGGGAGCGGTCCAGCGCATCCAGGGCGCCGCAGTGGATCAGGGCCACGGCTTCGTCTTCATCGGGCTGCACCCGTTTTAGAAAATCGGTCATGTTCGTAAACCCGGACGCCCGTCGGCATCGCAGAATTTTTTCCATGGTGGAACGGCTCAGCCCGCCGACGGCCATCAGGCCCACGCGCAGCCGCCGCCCCCGGCCTGTCCAGCGGATCCGGCTGACCGTGACGTCCGGCGGATCAATGAACAGACCCATGCGCCGGGCCTCGGAGACGTAGGCGAAGGCACTGTAAAAACCGCCCTGGTTGCTGATGACGCCGGCCATGAATTCTGCCGGTCGATGGGTCTTGAGAAATGCCGCCTGGAAAGAGACCCGGGCGTAGGAAGCGCTGTGCGGCTTGCAGAACGAGTAACCGGAAAAGCTCATCATCATCTCCCACACCGCATGGGCCTGATCGGGGGAAACGCCCCGGCTCCGGGCGCCGGCCAGAAAGCGCTCCCGGTAGTCGGCCAGCTGCCGTTGGCGATCTTTCTTGGAGATGATCTTGCGCAGTCCGTCGGCCTCGGCGTCGGAAAAACCGGCCAGGGCGGTCGCCGCGCGGGAGACATCCTCCTGGTAGACCATGATGCCGAAGGTTTCGTCCAGCACGTCGGCCAGCAGGGGATGGATAGGGTCCCAGGACCCGCCGTGCAGGCGCCGCAGGTATTCCTGGATGTATTCGTTGGCGGCCGGCCGGATGATGGAGGAGTGGATCACCAGGTGCGCGAAATCCCCCCGGCCGGCCTTGCGGTGCAGCAGCCGCATGGCCGGGCTTTCGATGTAAAAGCAGCCCATGGTATGGCCCCGGGCCACGGTTTCCCGGGTGGCCGGATCATCCTCCGGCTCCCAGCGCGCTTCGTCCAAGGTGATGCCGTTGGCCCGCATATTGGCCACAGCGTCCCGAATTACGCCCAGGCTGCGGTTGCCCAGCAGGTCGATCTTTACCAGACCGGCGTCCTCGGCGCCGTCCTTGTCCCACTGGATCACGGACACCCCTTTGGGCGCGGTTTCCACGGGAACGTTGCGTTCGACGGGGTTGGGCGTGATCACCACCCCGCCGGGATGCACGGAGAGGTGGCGCGGAATGCCGATGATGCGCTGGGCCAGGTCCATGATCTGCGGCCAGGGCTGGGCGAAATCCAGGTGGCGGGTTTCCGGGCGCTGTTGCAGGTTGGCCAGCAGTCCCGCATCCAGTTCCCCCCGGCGCCAGAACCAGGGCAGCCGCCGGGAGATCGCGCCGATTTCCGCATCGGGCATGCCGAACACCTTGGCGGTTTCCCGCAGGGCCATGCGCGGTTGAAACAGGATGTGGCTGGCGACCATGGCCGCCTGGTTGCCGAAACGCTGCAGGACGTCGTCGATGACCGCGTCCCGTTCGTCCCAGGAAAAATCCACGTCGATATCCGGCGGGTCCGTGCGTCCAGGGTTGAGAAAACGGCCGAAGTAAAGGTTGTGCTTCACCGGGCAGACATTGGTGATGCCCAGGCAGTAGGCCACCAGGGAGGCCGCCGCCGATCCCCGCCCGCAGGTGCGCGGGCTTTTCGATACGATTTCCTTGACCACCAGAAAATAGGCCGAGAAGTTCATCCCGGCAATCGTGGTCAGTTCGTGCTCCAGCCGGTTCACCACGGACTCGCCCAGTTCGCCGCCGTAGCGCCTGCGGGCGCCGGTGTAGGCCGCCCGGCGCAGGCATTCGTCGGCACTGCGGCCGCATGGGTCTTTCCAGGGGGCCATGATCAGGCCGGAATCCGGGCCGGTGAATGTCAGTTCGTCGGCCAGGCGGTGGGTGTTGGCCACGGCCTGGGGGCAGATGGCGAACCGTCGGCGAAATTTCTCCGGCGAAGCCAGCCAGGCAGTGTCCGGTGCCGTGTCGCCGGGGGCGAGGCGGGAAAGGGTGGTGTTGCCGGCGATGGCCCGCAGCAGCTGGTGAACGGCGAATCCGCGCGGTTCCAGGAAAAAACTGTTTGGGGTGGCCGCCAGGGGGATTTTCAGGCGTCGGGCCGTTTGCATCAGCGGGTGAAACGGGGAGAGGGGGCGGTCCGGCAGGGCCGCGACCGTGTGGACCCCGGCGCGGTGCCAGGCGGCAAGCAGGTCGGCTCGGGCGGTGAGCGTCAGCAGGCCCTCGGCCATTTGCGGCAGTTCCGCGGAAAGCGCGAATTCCGGGTTGCGGTGGCGCCGGGTGATCAACTGGCACAGGTTGGCATAGCCGGTCGGGTTTTTGACCAGGCAGACGGCGCGGTGGCCGGTGCGCGGGTCGCTGATTTCGGCCCCCACAATGGGAACCAGTTCTTCTTCCTTGCAGGCCAGCAAGAATTTCCACAGACCGTAGAGGTTGTCCGTGTCGGTCAGGGCCAGGCGCTCGTATCCCATGCGCCGGGCCACCCGGCAGATGGCGGCCGGCGAATCGGTGCCCCGCATGAGGGAGTAATGGGAGTGGGTGATGAGGGGGACCATGGGGGAGGCTCAGTTCGTGTTTGTTTTGATTCGATGTCTGCAACAAATGGGGGCACGGTGGACGAGGGAAGATCGCTTCGCTATGATGATGGACGACGGAACAAGTCCGCTTTTTTTGTCCAATGGTGCCTTCACAAGCCTTTCAATAGACGTCCAAATCTTTAACGGTTCGGATTCTGTTCGTCTTCCTTTCATCCCTCGTTGGACCTCGGGAAGATGGAAGACCGCTTCGCTATGATGATGGACGACAGATTGTGCCCGCTTTCATCCCTCTTTCATCTGCTCTAAGCTGCCAGCGTCCGCCCCACGACCAGGGCATCGGTGCCGAAGCGGTGGCGGATGCGGTCCAGGGACGCCATCAGGTGGCTCTGCTTCTCCGCCCGGCGCCGCTCGGCGGCGAACAGCGGACGCTGGGCCGGCGGATCGATCAATCGGTCGCAGATCAGGGTCATGCGCCGCAGGCGGGTCCGGCGGGTCCAGGCCAGGCCCAGCACCCGCCGGGCGTGGGCAAAAAGAGAAAAATCGTCGGCCGTGGCCGGTTTCGCGGCTGTCCATCGAATTCTGCGCACGCCGTCGGTATGTTCAATGACCATGCCGATGCGTCGGGCGGTCAGCGCCTGCTGCCGCAGCTTTCGGCCGGCGGCTTCCACCAACCGGTACAGGCAGCGTTCCATGCGAAAGCGATCATTGGTGTCGTTGCCGAATTCCTTGCTCTGGACTACCCGCGGGGGGGATTGGCCCACGGGGTGAACGGGCGATGGGTCGATGCCCTGCAGACGGTCGCGGATAAAACGCCCCCGATCTCCGAAAAGGGCCTGCATCTGGTCGGCGGTCAGCCGGTTGGCCTCAAGGACCCGGGTGATGTTGAAATCGTTCAGGCGGGCCAGGTCGCCATGTTCGATGCCGGGCAACAGGAAAAGGGGCAGAGGGGCCAGAAAGGCGGCCTCGTCGCCGGGGCCCACGATGTACTCGCCCAGGGGTTTGACCAGACGGCTGGCGGTTTTGGCAACCAGCTTGCTGGTGGCCAGCGACCAGATGGGGGCCAGATTCAAATTCTCCTGTATCCGGCGGCCCAGCCGCCAGGCCACATCCACCGGCGGTCCCAGCAGGCGGCTGCTGCCGGTGACATCCACAAACAGGTGGCCGTCCTTGTCGCCCGGCTCGATTAGGGGCGAGCAGGGCAGGGCGGATTCGAGCATCCGGTCCATGGCCTGGGCGTAGCGATGGGGTCGGGGCGGCAGCACCCGGGCGTCCCGGCAGCGGCGCAGGGCCCGGCCCAGCGACATCTGTTTTCTCACCCCGGCCTGGAAGGCCTCCTCGCTCATGTCGTACACCGTGGCGCGGGCCGCGCCTTGCGGTGCGATGATGACAGGACGGCCGTCAAGCCGGCGGTCCAGCACCCGTTCGACGGCTACGGCGAAGTCGGCGACGTTGATGTGGATGATTGCGCGTTCCATTTCAACTGCTCCATCAACATTTGCGCATTCTTCGGCGCCTGACCGCGGACGTGGTTGTTGAAAAAGATCAGACCGGTTCCGGACTGGCGGGCCATTTGAGGAATTCGTTCTTCGGACCACCGGGCCAGTTCGTCTTCGCTGTAATCGTAGTCGAATTGCTTCTGCATGTTACCTGAGCGCCAGCCGGCCGCATTGCGGCCGTGAAAGCGGATGTAAAACAGATCCGGGTCGGTGGCGACGGCCAGGGGCGGAAACAGGTTCGGCAGGTCGGGGACGTCTACGCAGGCCAGAGCCACTTTTCTTTCTTCCAGGGAGGCAAACACCCGGTCGGCGGCCCAGGAGACGTGCCGGAACTCCACGGCAACGGGCAGGCCGGCCAAAGCGTCGAGGAGCCGGGCCAGATAGCGGCGGTTGTCCGGTGTACGCCGGAAAAAGGGCGGCAACTGCACCAGCACGGCCAGCAACTGCCCGGACTGAACCAAAGGGGCGATGCCCTCACGGTACAAAGCCGCCTGGGCCGGCCATCCCTCGGGATCCACTTCGTGGGTCAGGGTGCGGGTGAGTTTGGCGGCAAAGCGAAATTCTTCCGGTGCCTTGCGGCGCATGCGGTCCATGGCTGCCGCCTTGGGCATCTGATACCAGGTAAAATTGATCTCGGTGACCGGAAAGATGCGGGCGTAGTGCGGCAGCATCCGGGCCGTGCCGGTGCCCGGCGGATAGAAGCCGGCGTCCACCCACTCGTTGTAGGCGTATCCGCAGGTACCGATGAGGATGGGAGTGGTGGTTTTGTTTTTCATCGAATTCCCGCAGCCCCTCTTTGAATCCCGATTACCCGCCCCTGCACCAGCACCTCGTTGAACCCGTAGCGCATCACCGGGTAGTCGGGATTTTCCGGCCGCAGTTCCACGTGGTCCCGGTGGAGAAAGAACCGCTTGACCGTGGCCTCCTCTTCGTGGACCAGGGCCACGACAATTTCGCTGTTTTCGGCATACTGGCGCGGCGTGCACACGGCCATGTCGCCGTCCAGGATGCCCGCCCCTTGCATGGAATCCCCCCGCACCCGCAGGGCAAAGAGGTTGCTTCCGCGGTAGAGGCTGCTGTCCAGCACCAGGCTGCCTTCCCACTCCTGCTGGGCGTACAAAGGCAGACCGGCGTTGACTCGGCCCACTACCGGCACTTCGACCCAGCGTTGGGTGCCGTCGGTTTGTCCCGTGGGGCCGATGAGGTGAAGGGTGCGGCTGTAGCGGCCCTGGCGCCGAACCACCCCTTTGCGCTCCAGCAGTTTCAGGCGCTGGGAAACGGCCGCGTGGCTGACGCCCAGGTCCCGGGCCGCCTGGCGGAGGCTGGGCGAATTGCCGGTGCGTTGGATGGCGGACTTCAGGTAGTCGACAAGCTGTTTTTGCCCCGGTGTCAATTGGGTGTCCACGGCCTTTTCTCCTGGATGGTTGCGTTCAAAATTCATTATAGAAAGATAAATGTAAATGTCAATGTAAAGTTTTTTGTATAGATATTGATTTACAAATCGGCGTCGAATCCGGGATCTGGATCCCCTCGTTGCCTGAAACGCGACGACGATGGTTGACGGTTTCATGGAAAATGTGGCAAGTCGTCTTGAACGGATTGCCTGCGGATCTGGAAAGAGAACCTTTGTGATGACCAAAAAGCGCGCTTTCGACATCGACCATTTCGTTGCCGCCATCGAAGCCAACTATCGCCAGTGGAAGCCCCCCATTATCACCTTTATCGCCAATCGCGGGGCCACTCCCTTTGAAGTGCTGGTTTCCACCCTGCTTTCCCTGCGCACCAAGGACGAGGTGACCGGTGAGGCGGCCCGGCGCCTGCTGGATGTGGCCCGGACGCCGGAATCCATGGTGGCGTTGAGTCCCAAAAAGATCGAAGACCTGATCTATCCGGTGGGATTCTATCCCACCAAGGCCAAACGGCTGCTCGCCATCAGCCGCATCCTGCTGGATCGCTACGGCGGGAAGGTGCCGGATACCCTGGAGGCGCTTACCGCGCTGCCCGGCGTGGGCCGCAAGACCGCCAACCTGGTGCTCGTGGAGGGCTTCAAGATTCCGGCCATTTGCGTAGACACCCACGTGCACCGCATCAGCAACCGCATCGGCTACGTGAAGACCAAAACACCGGACAAGACCGAACTGGCCCTGCGCAAGAAGCTGCCCAAACGGCACTGGGTGCGCTACAACGAACTTTTAGTGGCCTTCGGCCAGACGCTTTGCAGGCCCATCTCCCCGTTTTGCAGCCGGTGTCCGGTGAGTGACATGTGCCCGCAGATCGGGGTGGAGCGCCACCGTTGAGTCTCGCCCATCCAGGCATGGCCAAATCTAACAAAGGAGATCGAGGAGCAAAATGCCCAAACAGACCATCAAGCTGGTTTCCTGGAACGTAAACGGTTATCGTGCCGCCATGAAAAAGGATTTTCTGGATTCCATCAAAACCCTGGATGCGGATATTTTCGGTCTTCAGGAAACCAAGCTCCAGGAGCCACAGCTCACTACGGCCATGAAGAAAATCGACGGCTATCAGGCGGCATTTTCCTTTTCCACGGTAAAAAAAGGCTACAGCGGGGTGGCCGCCTATTCCCGGATGCCCCCCAAGGCTGTGCGCCACGGCCTCGGCATTCCGCGCTTCGACGATGAAGGCCGCATTGTGGAACTGGAATTCGATGCGTTTACCTTCTTCAACGTCTATTTTCCCAACGGCCAGATGCGCGACGAGCGCCTGCAATACAAGCTGGATTTCTACGAGGCCTTTTTCGATTACACCCAGAGGCTGCGAAAAAAAGGCAAGAGCCTGATCATTACCGGCGATTTTAATACGGCCCACAACGAAATCGACCTGAAGAACCCCGGCCCCAACTCCGACCGCTCCGGCTTTCTGCCCATTGAACGCCAGTGGATCGACCGCATTGTCGATATGGGTTATGTGGACACCTTCCGCCACCTGTATCCCGAAACGGTGAAGTACTCCTGGTGGACCTACCGCTTCAACGCCCGCAAGAACAACGCCGGTTGGCGCATCGACTATTTTTTCGTTACCGGCGACATGATCGACAGGGGATGGGTCAAGGACGCCTTTATCGACAACGACATTTTTGGATCGGATCATTGTCCGGTGGGGCTTATATTAGAAATATAAGGGAACCTTCAATGCCAAAGTTAACAATAAACGGTCTGGACACCTACTACGAAATCAGCGGAGAAGGGGAGACCGTCGTGCTGCTGCACAACGGCTTTTCCTGCGGCATGATGTGGGAAGAGGTCGCTCCGATGCTGGTGGAAAACGGTTTCCGGGTGCTGGTCTATGACCGCCGCGGATATGGCCGATCCGATGGAGGTGTTGATTTTGCCGACCATTACGTCAGTGCGACGTTTCGCCGGGAGGGCATGACAGCTCTGGCCGAACTGCTCGATCGCCTGGAAATCGACCGGGTTCATCTTGTGGGCCAGTGTGAAGGAGGCGTCGTGGGCGCGGACTATGCCGTGGATTATCCGGATCGGGTGCACACCCTGGTCGCCGCCAGCACCCTGTGCCACAGCGTCATCCCCATGGAAGAATTCAACTGTAAAAAATTGCCGCCAACCTTTGACGATCTCGACCCGAAGTTACAGAAAAAATACCTTCGCTGGCACGGTGCTGAACGGGGACGCGTCTTTTACGACATCTGCGCCAAGGGAGGCGGCTGCTACGGAAAAACCGGTGATTTCGACCTCCGGCCGACCCTTTCCAAGGTAACGGTGCCGACTCTTGTAATGTACCCGGACAGGGGCTATTTTTTCGATGTGGAGCAGGGGGTCGCCTTCTATCGGCACCTGAGCAATGGGGAACTGCTGGTATTCCCCAAATGCGGCCACAACATCTTTGAGCACTACCCGCAGTTTTATGCCCGCCAGGTCATGGCCTTCATCGGCCGACATTAACTGCGCATATCGGCTTGTCGCACCACCGCCTGTGAAGACGTCTGCAGAATGATTATCGTTCATTTTTTGTTCCCTTAAAAAGCAGTTGACGGATGCCCAGTCGAAATGGCAGGTATAGGGCAGACCCATTCCTTTTCTTTTTCCTATCGAAAACGAAAATCGAGCCTGAACGGATCGCTCCAAACGGGAGTTGCGCGAATCAGACCTCGCACAGGAACGCAACGGGGGGAGAATGAAAAACGACTATATCGGTGAACTGATACAGGCGGTGACCCGGGTTGTAAGCCCGAACACACCCTTGTTGAAAGATGTTCTGGTGATCGGTGGGATGCCGGAACCCACCCAGAACCTGAGATACCTGAGTTACAACCGCCACACCACCTTGGAGCACGGCTGCACCTGCGAATTTTCCGCCGTGGCGGTGATCAACAATCGAAGAGCCCGGGAGTGGCAGTTGATGGGAACGCCGAAAAAAATCAGTGGGTGGGTGTTTTCCAGCCGTTGGACCCGCAATCCGCTGGACCTTTTCCTGAACAATCTCAGATGCGATCCGTCGGTCATCGAAGTCCTGGCCGAGGCCGACGGCGCCTATACCCTGCTCGGAATACTCACCATGAGCGATTCTCTGACTTCAAGTCCGGCACAACGCTCGGAACAGTATATTTGTCCGGTGGTTGCGATACCGGGAATGGATGCCGATGCCCTGCAAACCGTGAAAGCGTTCGAAGCGGCCAACCGGATTCAAAAGTCGGGCTTTATCGGCCTGCAGCTATACCGCAAGAGAGGGACTCTGATGGTCTGAAATCGAAAGGATCAGGATTCAAGGGAATGACGACCTCAAGCCTTTATTCCGTGCGTCTCACTGGAATCCTTGAAGCCTTCTTTTAAAACAACGCCTCCACAAACTGCCTGGGATCGAAAGCCTGCAGGTCTTCCACCCCTTCTCCCACCCCGATATATTTCAACGGGATGTTCAGTTCCGAACAGATGCTGACCACGATGCCGCCCTTTGCCGTTCCGTCCAGCTTGGTCAGGGCGATGCCGGTGATTCCCAGGGCTTCATTGAACATCTTGGCCTGCGAAAGGGCGTTCTGGCCGGTGGTGGCGTCCAATACCAGCAGCACTTCGTGGGGAGCCTCGGGGAGACGTTTGGCCAGGGTGCGCTGGATCTTTTTGATCTCTTCCATCAGGTTGACCTTGGTGTGGAGGCGTCCGGCGGTGTCTACATAAACCGTATCCGCGCCCCGGGAGATGGCGGCCTCGATCCCGTCGTAGGCCACGGCGGCCGGATCGGCATTGTCCTTGTGACGGACGATCTCGGCGCCGGCCCGTTCGGCCCAGATGGATATCTGCTCGATGGCGGCGGCCCGGAAGGTGTCGGCGGCGGCAATCAGCACCTTGCGGCCTTTTTTGGATTCGTGGGAAGCCAGTTTGCCGATGGTGGTGGTCTTGCCCACCCCGTTGACCCCGACCACCATGACCACGTGGGGTTTGGCGGCTGCCTCGGGGACCGGTTCGGGCAGGGCGTCGAAATAGGCCAGAATTTCCTCTTTCAGCACCCGTTTCAGCTCCCCGGCGCCGGCAATCCGCGAACGTTTGCCGGAGATGCGCTCCATGATGTCCATGGTTGTCTGGACACCCATGTCGGAGGTGATCAGCAGCTCTTCCAGATCTTCGATCATATCGTCATCGACGATCTTTTTGCCCAGAAACAGCTCGTCGATGTCGGTGGTGAGAATTTTGCGGGTTTTGGACAGGCCGGATTTCAGGCGAAAGAACAGGCCCGGGCCTTTTTTCTCGGCAGCACCGTCATCCTTTTCGGACTCGAGATCCGGGGTGTCCTGCGCTTCTGCATCGGATTCGTCCGCTTCGGCGGAAAAATCACCGGAGGAGGGCTCTTCCCCGGCGGCCTCATTTTCGATGGTTTCGTCCGCCGAGGGTGCATCCAGCGCTTCTTCCTGGATTTCTTCCGGTGGATCGGTTTTCTCTTTTTTCTTTTTCAGCCATTTAAAAGCCATGGCGTTCCTTTTTATGCGGCCGTCAGCTCAGCGGTGTTCTTCTCGTTTCCCAAGTTGACCGATACCACCTTCGACAGGCCTTTTTGTTCCATGGTGATGCCGAAAAGCATGTCGGCAAATTCCATGCTGTTCTTGTTGTGAGTAATCATGATGATCTGGGACTTCTCGCCGATCACCTTCATCAAATTGTTGAAGCGCCCGACATTGGCGTCGTCCAGTGGCGCGTCGATCTCGTCCATGAGACAGAAGGAGGCCGGCCGGAGCAGAAAAATGGAAAAAATGAAACTGATGGCCGACAAAGCCTTTTCACCGCCGGAGAGCAGGCTCATACGGGACAGTTTTTTTCCCGGCGGGTGCACCAGAAATTCCACGCCGGTTTCCAGGGGTTCGTCCGGACGGGTCAGTTCCAGGCGGGCGGTGCCGCCTTCGAACAGCCGCGGAAAGACCTCCTGGAGTTTTTCGTTGATGCGCTTAAAGGTGTCCAGAAAACGCTCCTGCGTGATGCGGTTGATCTTGCGAATGACCTTGTGCAGCCCTTCGATGGCCTTGAGCAGATCGTCGCGCTGTTCACACAGAAAATCGTAGCGTTCTTTTTGTTCCTCGAACTCCCGGATGGCCTCCAGGTTGACGTCGCCAATGTTTACAATTTTCTCGCGAATGGAGGCAAGGGCTTTTTGCAGTTCTTCGGGGCGCTGCCCCGCGGATGCGTTGGATGGGTCCTGACCGGCCTCCAGTTCGGCAATGGCGCAGTGGTAGGCTTCCTGGCAGCGGTTTTCCAGATTTTCCCGTTTGATGCGTTTTTCGGCCAGATCCATCTCCAGTACCCGGATCTTCTGATGCAGCGATTCCCGCTGGGTCTGGATTTGGGACGCCTGCTCGTCGTTTTCCTTCAAGCGGGCATCGATGTCGCCAAACTCCTTTTCGTCGGCGTTCAAACGGCTTTCCAGCTCCTTTAAGGCCTCGTAGTGGGCGGACAGATCCCGCTGGGCGATTTCCCGGCGCTTGGCGGCGCCGTCGATGCGCTGCTTTTTGGCGTCGATATCCTGGGCAAGCTGCTCCAGGCGGCGGATGCCGTCGCTCTGAAAATCCTTCAGTCGGCGAAGGGTGCCGGTACAGTTTTCCAGGTTGGCCGTGGACGAGGTGAGCTGGAGCTTCAGGTCGACGATGCGCTGGTTGAACGCTTCCAGCTGCCTGGCGGTCTCGTCAATGCGGGCCGACGCGTGCGCCACCTCTTCCTGGGCTTCGGCCACATTGCCGGCGATGGTTTCCAAAAGGGCGTTGTAACGTTCGATCTCTTCGTCCAGATCCATCTCCTCGCCCATGAGCTGTTCCTGTTCGAGGCGGACGATTTCCAGGTGGCGGCGGGCGCTCTTTACGTCTTCGTCGGCACGATACAGGGCCTTTTCCGCTTCCATGGCATCCTGTTCGGCGTCCTGCTTTTCGGCGATGGTTTCTTGCAGCTCTTTTTCCAGCCCCCGCACCCGGGTCTCCATCTCCGCCTGGGTGTTGCGGGCCGCTTCAAGCTGGCTGTCCAGTTGGGCGCATTGTTCGGTCAGCGCCTTGATTTCCTGCTTTTTGGCCAGAATGCCGGACAGTTTGTCCGGGCTGCCGCCAATCATCACCCCCTGGTGGGAGAGCAGGTCCCCGCTCCGGGTGACCACACTCTGGACCCGGCCATTGCGCTGGAACAACTCCCGGGCCGAATCCAGGGTTTCGGTCACCGCCACGTGTCCCAGCAGGGCCTCGGCGACCGGTTCATATCCATCTTTGACGTGGATGTGATTCAACAGGCGACGCTCGGGTTCCGGCCGCTTTTCCGGGCGGTCGTCCATGGCGCGCAGGTTTCCCACGGGAATGAATCCGCAGCGCCCGGCCCGGGCCTGCTGCAAATATTCGATGGCGCCGGTGCCGGCGGACGGGTCCTGCACCAGGATGTACTGCAGCGACTCGCCCAGGGCGGCTTCGACGGCGGTCTCGTAGGTCGGCGCCGGGTCCAGGACATCGGCCAGGAGCCCGACGATACCCGCCGGCGGTTGTGGCGTCCCGTCCGACTCCGCTTCCGTTGGCTGACGGGCGGCCTGGAGCACGGCCTTGACGCCGTCCTTATACCAGTCCAGGTTGGCCTCCATCTTTTTGAGCGTGGCCAGGCTGGAGCGGGCCTTGTTGCGTTCCATGTCCAGTGTCTGGGCGGTTTTCACCTGGGTGGAGAGCGAGGCGATGGCTTCGTCCAGATTCTGCTTTACGGCCTTGATCCGGTCATCGAGTTCCCGGATTTCGTTTTTGATGCGGCGCGATTCGGCATCGGCGGATTCCCGCCTTTGCGTGGTTTCCCTTACGGTTTTGTCGGCCAGCAGGACCTCTTCGTCGGTGCGCTGCAGGCGGCGCTTGAGGTTTTCGCGGTTGTTGGCCGCATTCTGATGGGTGTTTCTGGTCCGGGCCTCTTCGGCCACCATTTCCATCAATTTACTTTTCCCGGATTCCAGGTCCCGGTTCAGGCTGTCGAGGCGTTGGCGCAAATTGGCGGAATCGGTGTTTTCCCGGGCAATGGTCGCTTTGACCTCAGCGATTTGACCCGTAAGGTCTTCATGCTGCTGCTGGATTCCGTCGATTTCCGACCGGATGGTGTCGTTTTTGGCCTCCAGATCGGTTTTGGCGGTCTCCAGTTCACCGATTTCGACCGACAGCCGCTCCCTTTCGGTTTTCATGTGGGCCAACTCGGACTCCAGGCGGTCGATGGTGCGCTGGATTTCGAATTTACGGGATTTTTGAGCGGCGATGTCCCGATCCTTTTCGCTGCGCCGCATCTTGATGGCTTCGATGGCCGCGTCGATCTGCTTGAGCCGGGTGGACTGACCGATATCGTCGTCCTTCATGGATTGGAGCAGGGCGCCGGCCTCGTCCATCTGTTTGCCCAATTCGGCATCGCGGTGGCACAGCAGGCGGATGTCGATCTCGCGCGCTTCGGCCTTGAGACGTTTGAAGCGAGAGGCCTTGCGGGCCTGGCGTTTGAGGCCGTTCATCTGGCGGTCGATTTCGGTGATGATGTCCTTGACCCGCATCAGGTTCTGGTTGGTGGCATTCACTTTCCGCAGGGCTTCGGTTTTGCGCATCTTGTAGCGGGTGACCCCGGCGGCCTCCTCGATAAAAACCCGGCGTTCGTCCGGGCCGGCGTCGGTGATGGCGCCGATGTTGCCCTGCTGGATGACCGCATAGGTGCGGGACCCCACGCCGCTGCCCATGAAAACGTTGTGGATATCCTTGAGGCGGCAGGGCTGCTTGTTGATCAGATAGGCGGTTTCGCCGCTGCGGTACAGACGGCGGGTGACCATCACTTCGCTGAAATCCCGGAACTCTTCGGGCATGCTGCCGTTGTCGTTGACCAGGGTCAGGGAGACTTCGGCCATGTTCAACGGCGGCTTGCCGCTGGCACCGGAAAAAATAATGTCTTCCTTGCTCTTGCCGCGAAGCTGTTTGAGGCTCTGCTCGCCCATGACCCAGCGCAGGGCGTCCACGACATTGCTCTTGCCGCATCCGTTGGGTCCCACCACCGCGCAGATCCCGGGCGGAAAGGCGATGCTGGCTTTTTCGAAAAACGATTTGAAACCGATAATGTCCAGTTTTTTCAGTTTCATGGCTGCCTGGCTCCGAGGCGCCGTAACCGCCGCTCTTTTTTGGCGGTTCAGCGAATGGTTCGGTTTTACAGTTGATTTATTGAATTCAAAAAGGTGAATGCCGCCAAAGGCTGTAACTGGCCACTAATTATCATCAAGGCGATGGCGTTGTAAAGCGGAAAAGCACAATTTGGGGTAGGATAAAATGGTTGTGGCTACCATATATGGTGTTTGCAGACTGGTTTCCGGAGGTTGCGTAGCGGTCGGGTGTACAAGGTGTTCCAGTCGAAAATGCAATTCGCTTGCTTATGGGTCGTCTCCGGTCTTTTCCTGAAGTTGTCTAAGTGTTTCTTCAAGAACCGGTAACCGTTGCTGGTCCTTAGGATGTTGCGAGGTTCTCTTTAATTCAATTATCGTTTTAAGATCAAGGACCTTTATGGTGTTGCCTCTGAATTCGACATCTATTGTATGTTCAATCAAATCTTCATATGTTTTCCCTTCTTCAATAACAGCAAGAACGTCAAGCGGGCCGAAGCGGGTAGAAAACAAAGCGTGGCCTTCTCCTGAAAGATCCTGCTCCGCCGGCTCAATTCTTTGATCGTCCGGGCGACGATGATATGAATCGACCGACTTGAGGAATGAAAGCAATTTTCCAATATTTTCGGTTGTTCGTTGATGTACAATGTCAACATCCATTGTCGCGATCGGTGCTCCCTGGACGACGGAGGCAAGACCGCCAACCAGAATAAAATTTATACCCGATTTTATCAGTCCCTCAAGTACGGCGCTTAAATCCGGGACGGTAGCCGTTTCTTTCCTGCTTGAAGGCATCCTTTAGCTCCTGAATGGTTCGTGCTGCATTATCGTTGGCCTGCAAACGTTCTTCGGGAGACATTTTGAGAAACATTGCAACCAAACCTTTGTCAACACCTGGTGAATTCATCGTTATTTCGTCAACTGTCATAAATCGCTATCTCTTATGTGAACATAGCATAAACAATATGGATGTATATCCAAAATGATTATTTGTTGAGCAACAGAACCAACAGCGCCATCCGAATATACAGTCCGTTCTGGGCCTGTTGAAAGTAGCGCGCCCGGGGGTCGTCGTCGATTTCTTTGGGAATTTCATCCACCCGTGGCAGCGGATGCATGATAATGGCGTCGGGTTTCATGGCCTGAACACGCTCGGGGGTCAGGATGTATTTGCCCGCAGCCTCCAGGTAATCGTCCGGGGAGTGGAAACGCTCTTTCTGGATGCGGGTCATGTAAATACAGTCCACCTCGGAGGCCACCGCATCCAGGTCGGTCTCTTCCCGCCAATGGAGATGGTTGCGGTCGAGATAGGCTTTGATATCGCCTTCCATCCTGCACACCGGCGGCGAAACAAAAACGATTTCCACGTTTGCATACTTGGTCAGCAGATAGGAAAGGGAGCGCACGGTCCGGCCGTAGCGCAGGTCGCCCACCATGGCGATTTTCAGGTTGTCCACCCCGGAAAAGGCATCCACGATGGTGTAGAGGTCCAGCAGGGCCTGGGTGGGGTGCTGGCCTGCGCCGTCACCGGCATTGATCACCGGAATGTCGGAAATTTCCGAGGCCCGGGCGGCGCTGCCCGCCTCGTTGTGGCGCATGACGATCACGTCGGCATAGCCGTTCATGATGCGGGTGGAGTCAGCCAGACTTTCCCCTTTGGCCGCGCTGGAGAACTCGCGGGCGTTTTCCGTGGTAATCACCGATCCGCCCAGGCGCAGCATGGCGCTTTCGAAGGAAAACCGGGTACGGGTGGAAGGCTCGTAAAACAACGAGGCCATGATTTTTCCCTGCAGGGCGTTGGCGAAGCGGCGCTCTTCGTAAAGGTCGTCCTTCAACTGATCGGCGGTCTGGAAAACCGTTTCCAGCAGATCACGGTCGAACTGCTGGGATTCGATGACGTGGGATAGGGGAAAGGCAGGCATGGGTGGACTCCTATTCTTTCCGAGTCTTCTCGGAAAAAGTGAAAAAAACAATTATACAAGCAGGTTATGGTAGAAGCCGGATGGCGGAAACATGATGCCCGATATCTCATTATCCAAACGGTCTTTTCAAATCACCGACCACCCGCCGTGCGGGTGGTTTGATGAAGCCCCCTCGAAGGGGGCTAAAAGCCAGACCCATGAACGTCGAACATCGAACGTCCAACTTCGAATGTTGAATAAGGCATTCTGTCGATTTCTATATTTTTCAAACCCTGCTTTACAAACGATAAAAATGTCCGGGACCTTTTTTTATCGAACGACGGAGCGAAGCGATCTCCGCATTCGACCTTGGACGTTCGAGGTTCAATGTTCGACGTTCATAAGAATTTACCAATTGAAGGTCTCTCCGGACCGGTCCGAGACTTTTCGGTCGCTCGGGCATCGCCCGAGGTTTAATTTACTGCAATGATTCTTCCACGAACGCCGTGCCGGCTTTACCGTCCACAGCCTCGACGATGCGGTCGAGGCGGGTGATGACCGCCCGTTTGCCGCCGCTGCCGATAAACTGCATGGCCGCCTCCACTTTGGGCAACATGGCGCCGGCCGAAAAGTGTCCGTCGACGATATGTCGGGCCGCTTCCTCCAAACTGACGAGGGATAGATACCGCTGATCGGGCTGCCCGAAATTCAGGGCCACACCGTCCACGTCGGTGGCGATCACAAAGATATCGACCCCCACTTCTTCGGCCAGGCAGGCGCTGGCCAGATCCTTGTCGATGACGGCATCCACTCCGTCGAAGGTCCGGCCCGCGCGTACCACCGGGATGCCGCCACCGCCGCAGCAGACGACGATGAATCCGTCGTCGATCAACTTTTTGATTTCGCGTTTTTCGACGATGGTCACCGGTTTGGGGGAGGCGACGACTCGTCTGTAGCCCTTGGGGGTTTTCATTGTGGGGTAGGGCAGGCTTGCCGTTTCCTCCTCGCCGAATATCGGGCCCACCGGCTTGGAAGGGGATTTGAAAGCCCTGTCGTTTTCGTCCACCACCACGTAGCTGATCAGGCTGACCAGCGGCTGGCTGTTGATCCCCATGACCATGAGGGCCTCGTCCAGGGTGGATTCGATCATGTAACCGATCTGCCCCTGGGTCTGGGCCACCAGGATTTCCAGGGGCAGGCGGGGCACGGCATCGCAGGACTCCTGCTGAAGCAGCAGGTTGCCGACCTGGGGGCCGTTTCCATGGGTGACGATGATCCGGTAGTCTCTGGACAGCCGGGCGATCTGAGCCATGGGAACCTTCAAGTTGGCGAATTGCTCCTCGATGGTGCCCAATTGGTCTTTTCGGATCAGGGCATTGCCTCCCAGGGCGATGAGGAGGATGGGTTTTGTCATCACGCTTTTCCGCAGATTTTCAGCAGGATGGCATTTTGGGCGTGCATGCGGTTTTCAGCCTCGTCGAAAACGATGGATGCTTCGGACTCGATCACCGAATCGGTGGTCTCCACGCCGCGTTCCGCCGGCAGGCAGTGCATGAACAAACTCTTTTTTTCGGTGGCAGCCATAAGGGCATCATCGACCTGAAAGCCCGCAAATCGGGTCTTGCGTTCTTCGGCCTGGTCTTTCTGGCCCATGGAGGCCCACACGTCCGTGTAGACGATGTCTGCATCCTTGACCGCCGCCATGGGATCGTGACTGATTTCAACTTCGGACAGGCCGGCCCGCTGCGCGGCGGCGAATGTCTCGGCGTCGGGTTCGTAATCGTCCGGGCAGGCGCACACGAAGTGAAACGGCAGGCGCTGGGCCAGGCGCAGCCAGGAGTGCACGATGTTGTTGCCGTCGCCCACGTAGACCACCTTCAGGTCGTCCAGGCGGCCACGGTGCTCGACAATGGTGAACATGTCGGCCATGATCTGGCAGGGGTGATTGTAGTCGGTCAGTCCGTTGACCACGGGCACGGCGGCGTATTCGGCCATTTCCAGCACATGCTGGTGGGCGAAGAGGCGCGCCATGATCACGTCGTTGTACCGGGCCACCACCCGGGCGATGTCCTTGACCGCTTCGCGTTTGCCGATGGAGATGTCCGACGGTCCCAGATACAGGGCATGGCCGCCCATGCGGAAAAAACCGGTTTCAAAGGAGATGCGGGTGCGAGCCGACGGTTTGGCGAAGATCATGGCCATGGAGTGGTCTTTGAACGGCTTGTAGTCTTCCCGCCGTTTGAAGCGTTCCTTGATTTCTTTGGCCAGGGCAAAGGTTGCGTGAATTTCGTCGGCTGTAAAATCGGTAATGTGCAGAAAATCGCGTTTCACGGCTCGGTCTCCTTAAAAATGCTTTGTCATTACTGCCTCAATTTTTTCCAGGGCCCAATCCACCGCGTCTTTTTCGATGACCAGGGGCGGGGCGAAGCGGATGGTGTTTTCGTGGGTCTCCTTGCACAGCATGCCCCGGTCCGCCAGCCGGTAGCAGAACTGCCGGGCGCCGCCGGCTTCGGGAACCAATTCCATAGCGATCATCAAACCGCGTCCGCGTACCTCCTTGATATGCGGACTGTGAATGGTTTTCAACCCCTTGAGGAAATAGGCGCCCATCTCACGGGCATTTTCAATCATCTTTTCCTCTTTAAGGACCCGCAAGGCGGTGCGGGCAATGGCGCAGGCCAGCGGATTGCCGCCGAAGGTGGAACCGTGCTCGCCGGGTTGCAGGACATCCATGACCTCTTTGTTGGAAAGAACGGCGGACACCGGGTAGAACCCGCCGGACAGTGCCTTGCCCACCAGGGTCAGATCGGCTTCGATGCCTTCGTGCTCTTCGGCCAGCAGGCGGCCGGTGCGGCCCAACCCGGTCTGGATTTCGTCCAGGATCAGCACTACGCTATGTTTATCGCAGATTTGTCGGATTGCCTTGAGGTAGCCGTCCGGCGGGATGATCACCCCCGCTTCCCCCTGGATGGGTTCCACCAGGAATCCGGCCGTGTTGGGGGTAATGGCCGCCTCCAAAGCGTCGGCGTCGCCGAACGGAATGATTTTGAATCCCGGGGTGAAGGGACCGAAGCCGGTGCGCGCCGTGGGGTCCGTCGAAAACCCGACGATGGTGATGGTGCGGCCGTGGAAGTTGTTGGCGCAGACGATGATCTCCGCCTGGTCCTCGGGAATGCCCTTGACCTGGTAACCCCATTTTCTGACCGCCTTGATCACGGTTTCCACAGCTTCGGCGCCGCTGTTCATGGGCAGTACCTTATGGGAGCGCGTCAGTTCGCAGACATCCTTGTAGAACTGCCCCAACTGGTCGTTGCGGAAAGCCCTGGAAGTGAGGGTCAGATTCTGGGCCTGGGCCATCATGGCTTTAAGAATTTCCGGATGGCAATGGCCCTGGTTGACGGCACTGTAGGCCGCCAGACAATCCAGGTATTTCTTCCCGTCCACATCCCATACCCACACGCCCCGGCCCCGGTTCAGGACCACGTCCAGAGGCTTGTAGTTGTGGGCACCGTATTCGTTTTCCAGATCGAGATACGCCTTTGTGTTCATCGATGGCCTCCTTTCATATATCTGTTGAAGCGTCGCACGTGGCTTCGCATGAGTGACTGTACCGCAGTTGGCTGCCGTTTCTTCAACGCGGCGACGATGTCGCAAAGATCCTGGTAATTTTCCAGTATGAACTGAGGATCTTTAAGGGGATGGGCTTCATAATACTGCTGGATGTTGTCGTGGACCATGCGCAGGACGAATTCGTACACGCGGTTGCCCGCCGCCTTGGCGATGGCCACGTGAATGCGATTGTCCGCCCGGCAAAACGCTTCCCAGCCATCCACGCCGGATTCTGCATGTTCCCCGGCCTGGTCCAGCAGCCTTTCCAGCTGCCGGATATCCTCCGGTGCGGCCCGCCGGGCGGCGATGGCCGCCACATTGCCCTCCACGCCCTCCCGGAATTCGGAAAGTTCTTCCAGGGTTATTTTGCGATGGCGCACCAACAGTCCGAGGCTTTCAGCGACGGGGGCCATGCCGGGTTTTTTGACGATGGCCCCGCCACTGACACCGCGCTTGATATCCAGCAGCCCTTTTTGTTCCAGGACTCTCAGCGCCTCGCGAAGCGGGCCCCGACTGGTCTGGAACATTTCCACGAGGTCCCGCTGGGCAGGCAGTTTGTCGCCCACCTTGAGGCGGCCGTCGAGAATGGCGCCCTCGATCTGGGCGACCAGATCTTCGAATATACGCTGCTGGCTGGTTTTTTTGAACATGATCGCACAACATCGTTGAGTGGGAAAAGAACCCCTTCACAGGAGCCTGTCCATCACGAAAGAACGCCTGTTTTCGGAGGACCGAAGGGCTAATGGGAGACCCATTAATCCATTAAAGCATCCAAGTCAAGGCAAAATGCCTGAAGCAATTAAAAAGAGAGTGGGAAACTCAGTGGGTCAGAACGTCCAACAGTTCCTGGGAGGTGTCGCGCAGATGCAGGCTGAGCATTCTGGCGATGGACCGCAGGATTTTGACGCCAATGGCGGGATATTCGTCACAGAGTTGATCGAACCGTCTGCGGGAAAGGGTGAGCAGGGTGGTGTCGGTACAGGCCTTGACCGTTGCCGTACGGGAAAAGTTGCCGATGACCGCCATTTCTCCGATGGAACCGCCGGGCGCCTTGATGGCGATTTTCTTTTCGACTTCGCCGGATTGTATTTTCAGTACGTCCAGGGTGCCGTCGACCACGAAGCATACTTCGTCCCCGGGATCGCCTTCGGAAAAAACGATGTCTCCGGGCTCGAATCGGGAAACATGCATGTGTTCGCTGACGATGTTGAGTTCCGTGCCATCCAGGTCGGCAAAAATAGCGATGCCGGACAGGCAGTTAATGATGGCCTCTTGCAGCAGATTCTTCTGATATATCGATTTCAATTCCAAAGATGCCCTCACCCAAAATGGTATAATACCCAGTTACGCGAAAAATTTGCGTATTGCTATCGGATCGCTTTGAAATGGTTATCTCAAGATTGCCATGGATGTCAATAATGCAGACATCATAAGAAAATCGCCGCGACCCCGAATCTTGTTTTTTATAAGGGGATCTTATATATCATCCTCGTCCCCCTGGAACCTGCAATTAAAGGAGCTTTTCCATGAAAACGCCGGACTCGGATATTTTGAATTACAATGTGGATGCGATGATCGAAGCTGACCGGGATCATCTGTGGCACCACATCAAGCCCCATCGCTGTTTTCAGACCCGGGAACAGATGATTATCGTAAAGGGCCGGGGTTTGACGGTCACGGACATCCACGGCCGGGAGTATCTTGACGCCACCTCCGGCGGGGTGTGGTGCGTCAACGTGGGCTACGGTCGCGAGAGCATCGCCGATGCCGTGGCAGCCCAGATGAAGCAGATGGCCTATTATGCGGGAAGCGTGGGCACCATTCCTTCCATCAAGCTTTCCGGCAAGCTGTTGGAACTGCTGCCCGGCATGGGAAAAGTATACTATTCAAACAGCGGGTCCGAAGCCAACGAGAAAAGCTACAAAATCATCCGCCAGGCGACGACCATCGATCCAAAACGCAAGGGCAAGTACAAGATTCTTTACCGGGACAGGGACTACCATGGCACGACCATCGCCGTTCTGGCCTCCTCGGGACAGGCCGAACGCAAGAAGGATTTCGGGCCGTTTCCGGAAGGCTTTGTGCAGGTTCCCCATTGTCTGTGCTACCGCTGCCCCTTCGACAGGACTTATCCGGGATGCGACATTCAATGCGCCCGAGCGGTCGAGAACATCATTCTCGAACAGGGCCCCGATACGGTGGGCGGGTTGATTCTAGAGCCCATCACCGCCGGCGGCGGCATTATCGTTCCTGTGGACGAGTACTTTCCCGTTGTCCAGGAGATCTGCCGAAAATACGGCGTATTTCTGGTCATCGACGAAGTGGTTGCCGGTTTCGGCAGGACCGGCGCGTTTTTCGGTCACCAGCATTTCGACGTGGAGCCGGATATGATCACCCTGGCAAAAGGGATGGCCAGCGCCTACGAGCCCATTTCGGCAACGGTGGTCAAGCAGCCTATTTACGACCTGTTTCTCAACGACCCGGCCGATCCGGAATCGCGGATGCATTTTTTTCGGGATATCTCCACCTATGGCGGTTGTGCGGGCGCCATGGCGGCATCCTTGGAGAACATCCGCATCATCGAGGAGGAAAACCTGACGGAAAACAGCCGGATTATGGGCGGCTACCTGCTAGACCGCATGCGGGAACTGCTGGACCATCCCAACGTGGGCGATGTCCGCGGCAAAGGCCTTTTCCTGGGCGTGGAACTGGTGGCCGACAAAACCAGCAAAGCGCCTCCCGGCGAAGCGCAGGTCGGCGCGGTGGTGGACGCCATCAAGGACGAAGGCGTGCTGGTGGGGCGCACCAACAGCAGCCTGCCCGGACTCAACACCACCTTGTACTACGCACCGGCCCTGGTGATTACCAAGGAGGAGGCCGACCGCATGGTAGACGCCACGCGAAAGGGGATCAAGGCAGTATTTGGGTAGTCCTGCATGCTTCCAAGACGCACGCGAAAAATGATCAAACGGACCGAATCATCTCTGTTGGGAACGTCCAACATTGAACATCGAACGTTGAACGCAGAATAATGAGATCGCGTCGCTCCATTTTTTATTTTGGTCGTTGTTTTCAATTTTTGAACAAATCCGGAATCCGTCGTTCAATATTCGATGTTGGGCGTTCGATGGTCGACGTTCTTTTAATTGCCCACAGGATCAACGAATCCGTGACGATTCTATAGACAGGAGAATTCCATGCGCCGTATCTTCTGGTTGATTTCCATCGCGAGCCTGGTGCTGCTGGCCGGTTGTGCCGTGCTCAATCGTTATCCGGTCGAAGGCACCCTGGCCCTGGACGGCCTCCGGGCGCCGGCAACGGTGAGGCGCGACGAAAAGGGCATGGCCTATATCCAAGCCCGGACGCTGGATGACGCCATGCTGACCCTGGGGTATGTCACGGCCCAGGACCGGCTGTTCCAGATGACGCTCACCCGGTTGTTCGCCCAGGGCCGCATCAGCGAACTGGCCGGCGAAAAGGGCCGGGCCGTGGACATCCGCCATCGGACCCTGGGGTTGCATCGGCGGGCGATCGAGCATGCCCGGATGCTGGAGCCGGAGACCCGTCGATGGTTCCAGCGGTATGTGGACGGGGTCAATGCCTACATCCGCTCAGGCGAGGATTTCTTCCCTTTAGAGTTCAAGCTGGCGGGGATATCGCCCGAATCGTGGTCCGTGGCCGACTGCCTGTCCATTTTGTATTACATGAGCTGGAGCACCTCGGCCAACCTGAAGACCGAAATTGTCGCCCAGATGCTGATCGAAAGGCTCGGCGAGCAAAAAGCCAGGGAAATTTTTCCGTTGAATGTCAATCCCGACGATGCGTCCTCCCTGAAGTTGGCCGCCGACGGACGCATTTCAGAGAATTTGGCCGTCGGGTGCGATGGGCGGCTTGCCGGCTTTCTGGAGGGCGCTGCCTACGAACTGGGCAGCAACAACTGGGTCACCGGACCGGACCTGTCGTCGGGCGGAAAACCTGTGGTATGCAACGATCCACACCTGGACGCCCGGATCCTTCCCGGACCCTGGTATCCGGCCGGGCTTTTCACCCCCGAAAACCGCATCGTCGGCGTCCATATTCCGGGGCTGCCCCTGATGCCCATCTTTCGCAACCAGCATGTGGCCGCCGGCATTACCAATGCCTATGGAGACATGCAGGATCTGTTTGTCGAGACCGTCGATCCGGCAAATGCGGACCGCTACCTGGAAGGCAGCCGCTCGATTCCTTTCTCCGCTATCCAGGAGACGTTGAAAATCCGGGACAAGAAAGCCGAAGGCGGTTTCAGGGAGGAACCCATTGCCATCCGCAGCACCAACCGAGGGCCGGTGGTTTCCGGTGTGCTCAAGGGCCTTGAAACCGATAAGGTCATGAGCCTGCGATGGGCGCCTTACGAAACCATGGGGCCGACATTAGGGGTGATGGAGGTGGTCCAGGCGAAAAGTGCGGCCGATGTAAGGTTCGCGCTGGCCCATACCAACATCATCATGCTCAATTTCGTTTTCGGCGATGATCGGGGCAATTTCGGCTGGCACGTTTCCGGCCGGCTGCCCATTCGCAGCCGCTGCGGCGGAACCGTGCCCTGCGTCGTCACTGACGGAGAAGACGACTGGCACGGTTTCGTTCCCTTCGATGAGATGCCCCAGTCCACAAATCCGGCCAAAGGATGGGTGGGGACCTGCAACCATCATACGGTGCCCCACGACTATCCGTATTATTACTCGTCCTATCAGGCGACCAGCTATCGCTATCGCCGCCTCAAAGAGTTGATGGCCATCCCGGGTGAGAAGACGGCCGACAAGCATTGGCAGTACCAGCGCGATACCCACAACCTGCTGGCGGAAAAGCTGGTGCCTTTCATGGTGCCTGTCCTGAATCAATCGTTGCAGACGCGGCAGCTGGCCAAAATCCTCGGCCAATGGGATTATCGCGACACGGTTGATGCCCCCGGTGCCACCGTGTTCCATGCCATTTACGAGCGATTCGCCTGGCTGACATTTGCCGATGAACTGGGAGAGCCGCTTGCCCGAACGATGCTGAGGGTCTGGTACTTCTGGCAGGAACGGTTTCAGCAGATGGTATTGACCGACGACCTGGATGCCTGGTTTGACGATACCGCGACGAAAGCGGTTGTCGAGAGTAAACAGGATATCCTGATCCGGGCGGCGCTGGACGCCCAATCCGATTTGTCCGAAACCCTGGGGGCCGACCCCGAGAATTGGAACTGGGGCGACGTCCACCACCACACCTTTGTCAGCCCGATCCGGAGAGACGGTTTTGGCAGCGGCTTTCTGGGAGGCGGCACGCACCCGGCGCCTGGCTCTGTGGATACCCTGTATCGGGGGTCGTATGCCTATGACGATCCTTACGCGGTGATCGTGTCGGCCTCCTTGCGCATGGTGGCCGATCTGGCCGACGACGATAAAGTGCTGGCCGTCATTCCAGGAGGGGTGGCCGGGCGGGTGTTTCATCCCCACGCCACCGACCAGATCGAGGCCTTCATGAACGGAGAAAAACGTTACTGGTGGTTCAGCGAAAGGGCGATCGCAGAACATGCGCAATCGACCCTGCGGTTGCAGCCCCAACCCTGAAAAAACCGGCGTTGGTTTTATTCTCCCGGGAATTTTTCCAGTCGTGCCAGTTTGCCGGCGGCATCGCGGGTTTTGTTCCACTCCCGGCGAGTGCAGGCCGCCATGTTCCCCGGAAGGCTGTCGATGATTTCAAAATAGTCCAGATTGTACTTGTTCTTTACCACCTCGTCTCTGGGTTTGCAGCGCACCACGTAAAACGTCTGTACGGACTGATGATCGAAGTCTCGCCAGACCTGCGGATCCTTCGAAAGGGTTGATGGTGCGATCCAACCCCGAACAGATAAAAATGAACAAAATACGTAAAATAATGGAACAGCAAAAGTTGCGCCATTAAAATAAACTTAAAAGCATACAAAAAATGAAAATAATTCATTTAAGCGTTGGTCGATATCATTAAAATGTCAAAAAAAGTTTATTTACTTAAATAAATGTATAATTTTTAAATTATTGAAAGGTGAGAGATAAGATGGTGCACCCTTTCGACATCGCCAGGTACGGAGCGCATTCATGAGGACGGATGCGGTTGTTGTCGGTGCCGGACCGGCCGGATGCGCAGCGGCTCATGATCTGGCTTTGCAAGGCATCCGCGTGCTGCTGCTGGACCGAACCGAATTTCCGCGAAAAAAAGTGTGTGCCGGCGGGTTAACGGTCAAGGCGCGTCGCGCGTTGCCATATTCCATCGAACCGGTTGTCCAGCGGACCGTTAGCAGCCTTGCCGTCAGTTGCCGCCTCCGACGGCAGCGGGTTTTTACCGGCAAGGATCCCATCTGCCATATGGTAGAACGATCGGCCTTCGACCTTTTTGGTCTGCAAAAGACAGTAGCCGCCGGAGCGGATTTTGAAGTCGTTAAGCGGATCGAGCGTATCGTGGAAACCTTTGGGTCCGTATCGATGAATACGGACCGTGGACCGATTCACTGCCGATATCTGATCGGTGCCGACGGGGTGCACAGCCGGGTCCGGCTTCTCACCGGTCGGTTTCCAGCGATTCGCTTCGGTTTTGGCATTGAAGGGATTGTAAAGGACTTCCCGGACAACGATCCGGGTATGGGGTTCGATTTCGACAGGGCGGGTGGCGGCTATGGCTGGGTATTTCCCAAAAAGGACCACATCAATGTCGGGCTGTATACCCACCGCTGGCCAGCCCGCATCCGGCGACGGGATCTGGCTGATTACGCTTCCCGAAGGCTCGGTGGCACCCCGCCTGAACAGGTAAGTGGCTATCCGCTGGGAATGGGCGGTTGGCGGTATCGGCCCGGACGTGGACGGGTGCTTCTCGCGGGCGATGCAGCAGGCCTGGTGGACCCGCTGCTGGGAGAAGGCTTGTATCACGCCATTGTCAGCGGCCGGAAATCGGCAGGGGCTGTCGCCGATGCCATGGATACCGGCTGCGATGCCTGCCGGTCGTATGGAATGGAACTGACGACCATCAGACGGGAGTTGCTGTTCGCCCAGTTTGCCGCGGCTGTTTTCTACCGCCTGCCCGACATGGGCTACGCGCTGCTGACTTCACCGTCAGCCCGGATTCCGCTCATGGGTGGGTTTGCCCGAGGAATGACGCTGCTGGACCTAGTTTTGAACGGGGTTCGGTTCTGGTTGGGCAGAATTTAGCTCATTTCCCATCCCAGATTTTCCCTCCCGAATTTGACCGTTCTGCGCTTTTGACTACCACCCGAATTGGGCGATAAACGTATTGAGGGAGGATGGAAGACCGCTTCGCTAGGACGATGGACGATAGAACTTGCCCGTCTCGTTCATCCCTCATCCCTCATCCCTCGTCCCTCGTCCATCTTCTGTTCACTGTCCTCACTCTTCCTCCACCAGCAGCCTACAGGTCGCCTGCCGACAAAATCCGGCGATCTCATTCCCGCTGCTCTGGTGATCCCGACCTAAATGGAAATTGATCCAGGAAGAAGTTTCATCCAGCTCCCACATGCGCGGTGGTACGCAGCCCTCGCACATCTGTTTGATTTCCCCTTTGACGGCCAGCCGGTTGTGGGCCCGGAACCAGACGCACGGCCGATCCGGATGGACTTCACACATGCCGTCGCGACTGCCGCCGCAGGCCCCGTTGCGGGTGTGCTTGGGGCATCCTGATTCGGGGCACAGAAAACCGACATGCTGGATGGCGCAGTCGCCGCATTGCCGGCATCCCAGCAGCATGCGTTTGATGGGGTGCTCGACCAGACGAAGAAACAGGCTGCCGGCGATATTGCCGTCCAGGGCGCTGCAAGTCGCTCTGTAAATGGGAGCCAGGAAAGAATCGAAATCGAAAAACAGGTTGTGGGAGACTTTCATCAGGGGATACAGAATCCGATCGACCACCGGAAGCGGCCTGGGGGCCAGTCCAAAGGTAGTTTTGCTCGCCGGTTCGGGCGGCGCCTCACGAAACGCATAAAAACTGTCGGCCTGCGGATAGTTGAAGCGGGGCAGCCATTGCTGCCAGTTATCGCCGATTTGCTCCATGCGGTCCAGGATTTTGCCCACCGTGGCAAAATCCCGGTGAATGCCGCCGATATGAATGCCCCGGTAGCCGAGCCCTTTCAGCACGGCTGCCAACCGGGCCGCCCTTTCGATGGCCAACTTGCGGCCTTCCTGCTTGTCTTTCCACTCCGCTTCAACGGTGTGCAGCAATTCGTCGGTGACGACGGCACCCGGAACCCGGCCCTGGTTCATGATGCGGGCCGCATGGGGGCTGAGCACATAAACCGATCCCAGGGTGGGGACGTCAATTCCCATGTGCCGCTGAATGCCGATCAGCTCCTGGAATTTACGGGCATCGTAGCCGAGCTGGGTGATCAGGAACTGGGCCCCGGCGGCAACCTTGCGGCTCATTTTGGCATACTGGGCCACACATTCGCCTTCGGTTCGTTTGAAAGGCGAAACCGCGCCGCCGGAGAAAAAGCTGTCCGGGTCTCCGGCTGCATTGATGCGTTTGCCGATCAGATTCAGCATGATGTGCAGGTTGACCGAATCGATGTCGAACACAGGCGCCCCCTGGCCGCCGAAGCCCTTGCCGGAATAGTCGCCGGTAAGGGCCAGGATGTTTTTCATGCCCATCATGGCCAACTGCAGGGCGCGGCTCTCCATGCCCACCCGGTTCATGTCCCGGCAGGTAAAATGAACGATGACATCCATGCCGATGGAAAAAATCCGGTAGCCGATGGCATCGGGGCTCAAGGAAGGGTTACCTCCGGGATTATCCGTGATGGAAACAGCCGAGACCCGGCCGTCGGCAAAGGCGTCTTTGGCGATGCCCATGACCGTGTCCACGGATCTTCCCGTGGACTCCCTGCCGGGCACCAGTTCCAGCGTCACGACGAATCGCCTGGAATCCGAAATGTCGTTTTGAAAAACCCGTAGCATCCGTGCCAACCTCTTTTATCGACCCCGAATTCGGGGGGCTGGTTATTTAAGTTCAATCTTGAAAAAGATTCTGAAAGGACCTATTTTATCCAATTGGGTTGCAGCGAACGTGAATATCTCCAGCGGAAGGGCTTTTCGTTGGCGCGATTTTCAGGTCTGCATGCCATCCAAAAAAAACAGTACTATCGCCGATTAAAACGGCTTGATCAATGGACATGAAATGGTTCTGCTTCATTATCCATAAAAATGATTGTGAAAAAGGTGCAAATTCCGTGAATGATTTCAATGAACAGAAATGGCCGGCGATAATTTTTTTTTCGATCTGCGGGCTCTTTTTTTTCGGTTGCGTCTGGTACCTGTGGGCCGGAGCGACGAACCCGGAATATTACTGGCAGCCGTCTGAAGCCTTGGCCCTGGAATCGCCGGAACCGTTTTTGGAGAAGAACGAATGCGTTCTTCTGACCAAGAATAAAGGGGCTCGGGTAAACGGCGCCCGTGTCGTCTACCGGGGCAGCCGCAACGGCGCCCTTTTACTGGATTTATATGTTCTGCAGCTCGATCCCCATTATGGCTATCCCCACAAAATCGAGGAAGACCAAGCCCGCAAGGGCTTCCGCATGGGTGAAGAACACTACAAGGTCCTGGCGGCCAGTGACGCCAAAATCAGTCTGCAACGGCTGTAAAGCCGAGATAGCAGGTAGCTCATAGCTCATAGCTGATGGTTCAAAGGGATACTGTAATCGCAGTAAACTAAACATCGGGCTCAGCCCGAGCGACCCGAAGCGGTTCGGACCGGTCCGGCGAGACCTTCAATCGGTAAATTCTTATGAACGTCGAACATTGAACATCGAACGTCCAACGTCGAATGCGGAGATCGCTTCGCTCCGTCGTTCGAAAAAAAGGGTCCCGGTCATTTTTATCGTCTGTAAGGCATTGTTTTAAAAATAGAAATGGACAGAATGCCTTATTCAAAGTTCGAAGTTGGACGTTCGATGTTCGACGTTCATGGGTCTGGGTTTTAGCCAACTTCGCAGGGGGCTTCTTCAAACCACCCGCTAAATGGGTGTTCGGTGATTCGCTATCAGCTATCAGCTAACAGCTATGAGCTATCAACCAGTTCCTCTGGATATCTTAGCGGGCGACAGACGCCTCCGCTGATCCACAGGCGGGAAAAGGGCGCCCCCACCGGCAGCACATCCTTTGGCAAACGGTTCTCGTCGACGCGCACCGTATCGCGCGCATAATCCGGGTCCCAGGGTTGCACAAGCAGGCCGCCCTTTTCGAGCGGCCACAGGCGAGGCATGGCCGATGCCGGCCATCTGCGGGTACGGGCCTCGGCGATCATCTCCCGCAAATCGGCAAAGGAGAGCATCTGGTGCAGGGTCACCAATGCGGGCGGGCTCAAGGGAAGCGATCCGTCTGAATTTTTCGTCAGCGCTTCGCAAGGGGAGATCCAAATGCCGTCAACCGTTTCCCGGTTGTCCGGACGGCATCGTTGATTCTTTTTTACAGGCGCTATGAAAAAACAGGTGTCGAATCGTGTGGGCATCGACTGCGGGGTGATCCAGCGGCTCCAGCAGGCCATTTTAGAAGTTGAGAGGATCAGATCCCGGGTCTCAACCAATCGTTTGAGCGACAGCCCTTCAGCCGGCCGGTGGTTAGCCGGGTCTGTACACGGGTCCGCTTCTGTCTTGCCGGACTTGACCCGGCATCCAGGAAAGGCAATGGATTCCGGCCTTTTCCGCAGTGACGGAGAATTGAAATCTTTCGTTGCAGGATCTATCGCAGGCCCATTATCCCTTATTATGGGCTCGGCCAATAGCACCCCGGCCTCCTCCCAGGTTTCCCGGATGGCGGCCACGGCAAAGGGCAGGATCGTTTCCGGGCTGCCGTTAAAGGCCGCAAGCATCCCTTTTCCCGACAGGTCCACGTGATTCAGCCAGAAATCGGTATCCCGATCTTCGGCTTCCAGGCGGCCCCCGGGAAAGACATAGACGCCGGGCATGAATCGGCTCGCGGCACTGCGTCGCAACAGGTAAAATTCTAATTCCGATTCATTTTGTCGGACCAGAATGAGGGTGGCGGATGGCGACGGTGGCGGCGGCTGTTGGGGTACAGGGGGCATTGGTGACGCGATCCATGATTTAAGGTGTTAACTTGACCCTGACCAGGCGAAAACAAGCCTCTTTTTGAACGTCGAACATCGAACACCGAACGTCCAATATCGAATAATGAGATCGCTTTGCTCCTTCGTTCGATAAACGCAAAGAATATTGTTTCGTTTGTTGCCGTCAGGGCAGGTGGACTCCAACGCATTTATAAGGACAGAATTCCAAATTCGATGTTCGATGTTGGACGTTCAGTGTTGGACGTTCACGTTTTTCAGTTTTGCCGTCACCCATCCGCCAACTCATGGTGGCCATTGTCGATCACCTCCCGGATGGCATGGGAAAGCTTTTCCATACCGAAAGGTTTCTGAATAAAGCCGTTGCAGCCGCGATCGATGATGGCGGCGGCATCGCCCATGGCATAGCCACTGGCCAGCAGGACTTTGATGTCGGGCCTGATCGTGCGCAGCCTGTCGAAGACTTCGCCGCCGCTGATGTCCGGCATGATCAGGTCCAGGATGACCAAATCGATTTTTTCGGGGTCGTCCTGGAAAACGCGAATGGCATCTTCCCCGCAGCAGGCCTGGATGATCGTATATCCCATTTTCTTGAGCATTTTTACACCGATGTCCAGGATATAGGGCTCATCGTCAACCAGCAGAATGGTTTCCGGGCCTTTGAGGATTCCCTCTGGCGCCGGTGCGGCTTCTTTTGCGGTTTCCCGGGAAACAGGCAGATACACGCTGAAGGTGGTGCCTCGGCCGGTGTGGCTTTCGAAATCCACGATCCCGCCATGATTTTTGACGATCCCGAATACCGATGCCAGCCCAAGCCCCGATCCGCATCCGAAATCCTTGGTGGTGAAGAAGGGGTCGAAAATTCGGTGGGAGATGTCCGGAGCGATGCCCTTGCCCGTGTCTGTCACCGATATCCTGACATAATCCCCGTAGTTGACTTCGAAGGGTTTGACGAAGTTCTCGTCAATGGTGACATTCTGCGTCTCCAGGTACAGGTCCCCTTTTTCCTCCATGGCCTGCCAGGCGTTGAGATACAGGTTGATCAATACCTGTTCGATCTGACCGCGATCGGCGGAAACCATGCGAACCAGCGGTTCGTAGGTTTCGTGGATGCGAATGGACTTGCGCGTCCGGCCGAACAGCTTTGCCGTTTTGGCCACCAGTTCGTTCAGGTTGACCGGTTTGACCACATATTTGCCGCCCCGTGCAAATCCCAATAGTTGACGGGTGAGATTGGCGCCGCTGTCGACCAGCTGCTCGATGCTGCGGATATTTTCGTGAAGCGGGTGCCAGCGGTTGACATCCAGGTACATCAAGGAGACGTTGCCCTGAATCCCCATGAGCAGGTTGTTAAAGTCATGGGCGATGCCTCCGGCCAACGTGCCGATGGCTTCCATCTTCTGGGCCTGATGGAGTTTGGTTTCGACGCTTTTTTTCTCGGTGATGTCAATGCCGACCCTCTGGTACTCCATGGGGTTGTTTTTTTCGTCGAACAGGGCCCGGTCGGTCCACTGGCGCCAGACAGTTTCGCCGGATTCGGTCCGGCTGCATTGCTCATGGGTGACCATGGGCTTTCCGGGGTGCAGCCGCTCCAGACGCTTTTGCATGCGCTTTTTTTCGCTGGATGGAAAGAAGTCGAAAATCGTTATGGAACCGAGTTGTTCGTCGGAAATCCCATAATGGCTTTTGAAACGCATGTTGGCAAAGGTGAGGCGGCCGTCGGCGAGGTACCGGCACACCAGGGCCGGCATGTCGCGGGAAACGGAACGGTAGCGCTCCTCGCTCTCTTTGAGGGCTTTGACCACCCGCTTGCGCTCCTCGATTTCATTGCGAAGCTGGATATTGGCCTTTTCCAGGGCTTCGGTGCGCGACGCCACCCGGCGTTCGAGGCGGTCGTGGGCTTTTTTCAACTCCGCTTCGGCGCTTTTCCTGTCCGTGATGTCGTGGGTGACCACTACGGCATGGGTAATGCGGCCTTGATCGTTGCGATAGGGGTTGTAGGTAACCTGAAAGCAGCGCAGCTCTTTTCCGTCGAATTTGAACCAGTCTTCCGAACTGGCCACCTTGCCGGCGAAACAGTGGTCGAGCTTGGGCTTGATGATGGCTTCGAACTGCATCCGGCCCCAGACATCGGCCACCGTCCGGCCGACGACGTCGCGGGGGCGCTGTCCCCGTGCCCGGCAGTAGGCCTGGTTGACGCTTTCGTATCGGTAATCGCGGTCGATCATGGTCAATAGCTGATCTGCCGCGTTGGCGATGAATTGTGTTTTGCGCCGGGCCTCTTTCTCGTTTTCGAGGCTGCGCAGCTTTTCGCGCAACGCGCTGTTCTCCGCGACCAGTTCATCCATGCTGAGATTGTCGTTCATGTTTTTATGGGTATCGGGGGTTGACACAAAATCTATCCATAGAACGGTTTGTTCCGTTCGTCAATATGTGTTGGGGTTTCCATAACCTATGAATTTATAGGTGCTCGTAGCCCAAAAAGATCGGTTTTCCCTTGATCATCGGCGTAAAAGGATCGAAAATGATTAAAATTGGGCGGATTTTGGGTTCGCTCTTTTCGTTTGAATGTCACCCCAATTTTTTTGCAACATTGGGGGTTAGAAAGCGGTTAGCGGTGATTATTTTGTTGACATCCCTTTAAACAACACTATATTAGCGCACCAGCAAGATGATCGTTGAATCGAGGTCCCCCATCTGGTGTGGCAGTTCCAACCAAATGAGGGATCTTTTTTTGTAGTAGTGGACGGCTTCGTAAAAGCCCGATATCCGGGTTGTTCGATACCGTCATTTTAAACCAGGAGCGCTTTGATCGATCGGATAGCGCGCTCGAAACCAGAGGGTATTATGGCAGCAAGCATCGAGAAAATAAGAAACATCGGCATCAGTGCCCATATCGACTCGGGTAAAACCACCCTGACCGAGCGGATTCTGTTTTACACCAAACGGATCCACGCCATTCACGACGTGAAGGGCAAAGATGGGGTCGGGGCCACCATGGACTCCATGGAACTGGAAAAAGAGCGCGGCATCACCATCGCTTCCGCTGCGACCTACTGCGAGTGGAAAAACCACGAGATCAACATTATCGACACGCCCGGCCACGTCGATTTCACCATCGAAGTGGAACGCAGCCTGCGTGTTTTGGACGGCGCCATTCTCGTGCTTTGCTCGGTGGGCGGCGTTCAGAGCCAGTCCATTACCGTGGATCAGCAGATGAAGCGCTACAAGGTTCCATGCATTGCGTTCATCAACAAATGCGACCGTAGCGGTGCCAATCCGTTTCGGGTGGTAAAACAGCTCAAGGAGAAATTGGGCCACAACGCGGTCGCCATGCAGATTCCCGTGGGACTCGAAGCCGGGCATGAGGGCGTCGTGGATCTGGTGACCATGAAGGCGCTTTATTTCGACGGCGACAAAGGGGAGACGATCCGCGCGGAAGAGGTGCCCGAAGTGCTCATGGATCAGGCCATGGAGAAACGCGAAGCGCTGCTCGACGCGGCTTCCATGTTTTCCGACGAATTGACCGAGGCCATTCTGGAAGAAGCCCCGATTCCCGAAGAGATGCTGATCGGTGCCATCCGCAAGGGTACCCTGGCGCGGCAGATCACGCCGGTTTTCATGGGTTCGGCCTATAAAAACAAGGCTGTCCAGCCGCTTCTGGATGCGGTCACCCAATTGCTTCCCTGCCCGTCCGACATCACCAATCAGGCGCTGGACCTGGACAAAGACGAGGCCAGGGTGGATCTGACTTCGGATCCGGCCGCACCCACGGTGGCGCTGGCCTTCAAGCTGGAGGATGGCCAGTACGGTCAGTTGACTTACATCCGCGTGTACCAGGGGACGCTATCCAAAGGCGACACGGTGGTGAACGTGCGCACGGGCCGCAAGATCAAGATCGGCCGTCTGGTGCGCATGCATGCTAACCAGATGGAAGACATCGCCGAAATTTCCGCCGGCTACATCGGCGCCCTGTTCGGCGTGGACTGCGCTTCGGGAGACACCTTCACCGATCGCGACCTGAATTTGACCATGACATCCATGTATGTGCCGGAACCGGTGATCTCCCTGGCCATCGTTCCCAAGGATAACCAGGCCGAGATCAACATGTCCAAGGCGCTCAACCGGTTTTCCAAGGAAGATCCCACCTTCCGTACCTTTGTCAGCGAAGAGACCGGTGACACGATCATTTCCGGTATGGGCGAGCTTCACCTGGACGTGTACATCGAACGCATGCGACGGGAGTACAAAGCCGAGGTGACCACCGGCGCTCCACGGGTGGCCTATCGGGAGACCATCACCCGTCGGTCCGAGTTCAATTACACCCACAAGAAGCAGACCGGCGGTTCGGGTCAGTTCGGCCGGGTGGCCGGTTACATGGAGCCCCTGGAAGGCGCGGACTTCGAGTTCGTCAATGAAGTCACCGGCGGCTCCATTCCCACGCCGTTCATTCCGGCCTGCGAAAAGGGATTCAGAAATTGCCTGGCCAAGGGGCCCAAGATGGAGTTTCCGGTCACGGGCGTAAAGGTGGTGATCAACGACGGTGCCTCCCACAGTGTGGACTCTTCGGACATGGCTTTCCAGGCGGCCTCCCGCGGAGCGTTTCTCGAGGGCTATATGAAAGCGGCGCCGGTGATTCACGAACCGATCATGAAAGTGGCCGTGGAAACGCCCACCGAGTACCAGGGGGCGGTGATGGGGTCGTTGAACCAGCGCCGCGGCATGATCGTGGGTTCCCAGGAAGAGGGCCCCATGTGCGTCATCGAATCCCAGGTGCCCCTGGCCGAGATGTTCGGATATTCCACGGTGCTGCGCTCCTTGACCCAGGGTAAAGCCCAGTTCACCATGGAGTTTGCCACCTACCGGCAGGTCCCGCAGTCCATCGCGGAAGAGATCGCCAAAAAACGCGAGGAAGAGAAAAAGAACGTTGCCTGATATGGGTTCGATAACCAAGGAAGACACGGACGAGTGGCGACAGGCCCGGAAACGGGCTCGAAAAAGTAACTATCCATCCCTGGCAACCGCGAACAGCGTCGCAACCGGCCCGCCTGCATGGGCCGCGGGACGGCGACCGATCGGAGCCAGGGTGATCAACCTGAAAGAGAGGAATCTGGATATGCTCAAAAACGATCTGATCCTCAGAAATCCGCTCAGACTGATGGGCCATGAAAACGAAGCCATCGTTCCTGAAGGGGGCTTCGGAGCGGTTCTGGCGCGTGCCGGTGTCGGTAAAACGGCCCTGATCGTTCAGGTGGCCCTGGACACCATGCTGCAGCACAGAAATGTGCTTCACGTGAGCCTGGATGATCCCGTCGAAAAGGTCAACCTATGGTACCAGGAAGTGCTCAACAGCCTGGCCCACCAGTACCACGTGCGGCAGATCAAGGATCTCTGGGAATCCATTCAGATGAACCGCTTCATCATGACCTTCAAGGTGGAAGGCTTCAGCGTTCCCAAACTGGAGGAGCGGGTAAAGGATCTCACCGAGCAGCAGATTTTCAATCCGCACATGGTGATCATCGATGGCCTGCCATTCGATGATCGCTTGAGGGGACCCCTCGAGGGATTGAAAGCCTTTTCCGAGAACCACCGCCTTCATCTGTGGTTCACGGTGACCACCCACCGGCATGAGGAGCCGGCCGCCGACGGACTGCCGGTACAGTTGTCCGCCGTTGCCGATCTGTTCGATGCGGCCATTCAACTGCAGCCGGAAGGCAATAAGATCCACATTCGCAGCCTCAAGGGCGGACCTGTGGAAGTCCGTGACCAGCTTCTGGATCCGGCCACCATGCTGATGATGGATCCGCAATAGGATTTTTGAGGATTCGAGGGGGCGAGGGGTCAAGGATGCAGTCAGCCTTTGAATGTTGATGAGGGTTGGGCTTGTTCTCACTTGAACACTGGAACCCTCGAATCCTGAACCCTTTCCTCTCAACCAATTAAACGAATCAACCAAATCACAGACCCATGAACGTCGAACATCGAACGTCCAACATTGAATTTTGAATAAGGTATTCTGTCGTTTTTCATACAATTAAAACCTATTTCACAGACCGCTCCAACGACCGGTGGTTCTTTTAACCGATTGACGGAGCGAAGCGATCTCCGCATTCAATATTGGACGTTCAATGTTCGATGTTCTTAAGGGGTATTTTTTTCGCTCCAAGCCCCACGCGCTTATTTTCCGCACTTCTGCTCTTCATAGCTTCCACCTCCCCCACATCCCAAATCTCACATCGCAGATCTCAACCCTTTTGCAGCGCTTCAATCCGCTGCATCACCGGGGGATGAGAGTCGTTCAGGAACACATAAAACGGATGGGGTGAGAGATTGGAGAGGTTGTGGACGCTGAGCTTTTTGAGCGCCTCGATCATGGCGCCAGCGTTTCCGGTGGTTTCGGCGGCAAAACGATCAGCCGCGTACTCGTGGATGCGGGAGATCCGCTGAACGATCATACCCATGAAAAAATCCAGCGGTGCGTAGAGCAGGCCGAAGAATACCAGCCCGGCGTGAACAGACGGCTGGTTTACGTAAAAAGCCTCGAACAGTGCCGGCGTGTTGATTGTCAGAGACATGAGAAAAAGCAGAATTCCGGTCTGCAGGATGCCGATCGTCATCATTTTCAGGATGTGCCGCATCTTGTAATGCCCCATTTCATGGCCCAGCACGGAAACCAGTTCTTCGACGGAGTGTTTGGCGATGAGGGTGTCGAAGAGCACGATACGACGATGGCGGCCGAACCCCGTGAAAAAGGCATTGGATTTGGATGAGCGCTTGGAGCCGTCCATCACATAGATGTCTTCCAGAGAAAAGCCGATGGAGGCGGCATACGCCATGATGGCATCTCTCAGTTCTCCTTTTCCCAACGGTTCGAAGCGGTTGAACAGGGGCATGATCCAGGTGGGGGCCACAAACTGGACGCCGATCATGAACACCGTGACCAGCAGCCAGCACCAGAGCCAGGCCGCATCGCCGGCGTACATGAAAAAAGCCAACACCCCGCTGAGCAGGGGGGTGCCGAGAAGGATGGCCAACAGCAGCGCCTTGAGTAGGTCCTTGACCCAGGTGGACAGGTTGGTCTGGTTGAAACCGAAGCGCTCTTCAATAACAAAGGTAGCGTAGAGACTGAACGGTTGATCCACGATGGCTTTCAATCCGGCCAGCAGCCCGATGTAGGCAAGACCCGTGGCAAGCGGCCCCCAATCAAGGGCCCGTGTCCAGTTGTCGATCAGGGCAAAACCGCCGCAAAACCAGAAAATCAACAGCAACAGCAAGTCAAAGGCTGCAGAAAATTGTCCGAAGCCGGTGTTGGTCCGCAGGTATTCCTGTGACTTTCGGTAGGTTTCCGGTTCGATCACGCCTTGAAAGGGCTTCGGTATATTGTCGCTGATGACCCACAGGTTCAGTTGGTCGGCTGTCAGTTGCAGCACAAATTCGGCAATGAAAAAAACGAGAATGGTCCAGGCGATGGTGTTCATGGGTTGGCTTTACTGGTTGATTGGTTTTTTGGCTGAGTTGGTTAATTATAATCAATCAAACCTCGGGCGATGCCCGAGCGACCGGAAGCGGTTTGGACCGGACCAGCCAGCCATTTGACCGGCAACTGTTATTAGAACGTCGAACATCGAACATCGAACGTCCAATATTGAATGGGGAGTACGCTTCGCTCCGTCGTTCAAAAAAAATGAGTCCGATCCTTGGTTGTCGTCGGTGAATCAGGGTTCCAAAAAAATCCAAAACGACAGCATGCCTTATTCGAAATTCGAAGTTGGACGTTCGATGTTCGACGTTCATGGGTCCGCATTCCATCCTCCTTCGGAGGGAGCTTCATCAAACCCGCCAAGCGGGTCAAAGTAACATAAAAAAATCTACTCAACCACGGTTTTCCATTTTTTTTTCCCGGCAAGCGTTCCGGCGGCTGCCGGCTTCACAGGGGAAGCTTTCCCAATCTGGTCAACGAAATTGCCGATGGTCCGGTACACCCGCTCGGAGCCTTCCCCCAACAGGATGCCGTGGCGCTGAAAATTGAACATGACCATCTGTTTGTCTTTGGACCCCAACAGCTTGAATATTCTTCCGGTTCCCCTGGGATCGACCACCGGATCCTCCTGGGATTGGATGATCAGGGCCGGTTGTGTGATCAGGGGTAGACGCGGCTCCAGCGAGGTCATGAGGCGCTCCAGTTCGCGGATGCCGGAGATGGGATTTTTCAGATAGTTGATGTGGGGGTTTTCCGGGTTGTTGTCCACAAAGGTTTTCTTGGCCTCGTCCATGTGAAACCGTTCCATCATGCGATTCCAGGCATCCACCGCGGGGACGAAACGCGCCGCTACATCCTGAAGCCGCAGCGGCGCGGAAACGGCGAAAACACCGGCCACTTCCGGTACCCGCTGGGCCAGGTCCAGGGCCAGTCCGGCTCCAGTGGAAAAGCCGCCGGCGATCACCCGCCGGCATAAGTTGCCGATGATAGCGTACCCGGCATCCATGGAGTCGATCCAGTCGGAAAAACGACAGGTGGCCAAATCTTCCGGGGCCGTGCCATGGCCTTTCAGGCGGGGCGTGTACACCCAGTAGCCTTTTTTCCCCAAGAACCGGGCCAATCCCCTCACTTCCGCGGGGGCAGCCATGTATCCATGGGCCAGAACGACCCCGATCCGACGGCGGTCTCCCCGAATCAGGGTGGGACGGGCTATGCTGGGCGGTTTGGACACAGTCGGGTCGGCCCAGGCGTCATAATCGCGATTGAAGTCGTCCAACGAACGCCGGAGGAGAAGACGGGCCACCTTGCGTTTCAGCCAGAACTCCGGCAGCCAGCTCAACCGGGAAATTTTCTTCTGCAGGCGATTCAGCGGTTCGACCTCGTTGGCGATCACCGCAATGGGGTTGTCGATGCGAAAGCGGTGGAAATCGAACATCGCGGCCAGGCGCGCAGGATCCTTTTCCAATGAGGTTCCCCTGTTTGTTACCACACCTTTTTCGATGGCAAAGTCCATGAATTCGGAGAAATGGCGATAACGGTCGTCGGTGAGCAGATGGACCTGGTCTTTTTCAAAGTTGTTGTGGAAAAAATAGCCGCTGGTCGCTTTATCGCTCTGGGACGCCAAAAATACCCGCCGCTTTAGATTGTCCGTGTCGATATGCCTGACGGGCAATTTTTTCAGGCAGGAGGCCAGCAGGTGGTCGTGGTTGACGGTGGTCATCCGATAGATGTCGGCCATGTAGCGCTGCATGATCTTCAATGCCGAGCGCCGCATGTGTTTTCGCGAGGAGAGGGCGTCGTCGAACCCGATCCGGCCGGGATCGCGGATATCCTTCTGGATGCGTTTGCTGTGGAGATAATCGGAAATTTCGATGGGCTGGCCGAAGCGGATATCGATATCCACTCCGGATAGCAGCATGTCTCCTTCGGTGATGATTTCTTCGGTGACCCGTTGGGGAAGGCCCTTAACCAGCAGTTCGGTCAGGCGATTGAGCGCATTTTCCCGGGCTCGCAGCGGATAGTAGGTGAGGTTGACCGGCACGATGCAGGTGGCTTGCCGGCAGACGAATTCCATCGACTCGATTTGAAACAGATCGATCAGCCGCTGCGTCTCTCCGGGATTTTTATCCATCAGTTCCAACAGGCGCTGGCGGTAGAACTCCGTTCTCAAGGCCAGGGTGGCCGCTCCGGTATGGGGGGGATGCTTGCCGCCGGCATAGGAAATCATGAACCGGCCCTTTTCCATGATTTTCTTGTTTTTGACCATGCGGCCTTCGGGAAAGATCAGCCAACTCGCTTCGGCTGTGAGCAGGGTTTTGACCATCAGGCGGTCCCTGTCCGGCGAGCTGGTGGAAACGGCGCCCAATTGCTCCAGATAGCGCCCGAACCTGCCGACAAACAGCTCCGCTGCGGCCAGGGCCCACACCGGCCTTCCGGTCAACCGGTGAAAGTGGTAGGGCAGCAAGAAAGTTTCGATCCGTGTGAAGTGGTTGACCACGAAAATGGTAGGCCCTTCGGGGATGCGCTCCGCGTCGTGGACGTTCAGGCGGGCGCGGCTGAGACCGGCAATGGTTTTGATGGCCAGGCCGGTGGTGCGGTATGCGAAAGGGTTCATGGATGGTTCCGTTAGAAAGTCAGTCCCGGTGTGACCATGATTATCGGTGATTTGCTGTAAATCAATCTTCGGGCTTAGCCCGAGCGACCCGAAGCGGTTCGGACCGGTCCGGCGAGGCCTTCAATCGGTAAATTCTTATGAACGTCGAACATCGAACATCGAACGTCCAACTTCGAATGAGGAGATCGCTTCGCTCCGTCCATCGGTATAACCCACCGACAACCAACCACGAACCACCTGCAACTCAACCAACCCAACCAATCAAACGAATTCAACCAACCCAACCAATCGAACCTGCCTGAACCTTAATTGGCCCCTTGAGCCCGAAGCAATCGCCTATTCCCGAGGTTGACTTAATCCAATTAAAAACCTAAATTACACGCCTACTACAAAAAGTAAAGATTCGTGGAGGTTCGCGTGTACTCGAAAATACTCAAATTGCGGTTTCCCGTCACGGAAGTTCAAAAACCGATCGTCTGCAATCTGGCACGGGAGTATGATCTTTTTTTCAACATTCTCAACGCCGGTATCCTTCCAAGAAAGGAGGGATTCATGGTGTTGGAGATTTCCGGCAGCCGCAAGGATTTTAAGGCGGGGGTCAAATACCTGAAAGACCAGGGGGTGCATGTGCAAAATGCATCCAGCGAGATCAAACGCAATGAAAACAAGTGCACGCACTGCGGCGCCTGTACCGCCGTGTGCCCGACCGGCGCGCTGTATGTCAAAAGGCCGGAGATGGAAGTGGAATTCGATCAACAGAAGTGCAGTGTCTGTGAGCTATGCGTTTCTGCCTGTCCGCCACGGGCCATGGAAGTGCGTCCTACCAATCAGCTTTTTTTTGAATGACCGGTCCCATTGCCATTGCGCTTTCCGGGGGCATCGATTCCCTGGTGGCCGCCTTCCTTCTTAAAAAGCAAGCCAAAGAGGTCTTTGGCCTCCACTTTCTCACAGGTTTTGAAAAGCCTAATGATCCGGGGCCGGCGCAAATCCAGGCCCTTTTCAAACCTCTGGATATTCCGGTTCAAGTCGTCGATCTTAAAGCGCCGTTCAGGAAAGCGGTTGTGGACTATTTTTCCGTTGCCTATCAAAACGGAGAGACGCCCAACCCCTGCCTGGTGTGCAACCCGACAATCAAGTTCGGTGTCCTGCTCCAAAAAGCGATCCAGTTGGGTGCAACTCATCTGGCGACCGGCCATTATGCGCGAGTGGAAACGGATGCCGCCGGTCGATATCGACTCCTTAAAGGTGTGGACAGCGGCAAGGACCAGTCCTATTTTCTTGCCCGCCTCAACCGGGATCAGCTTGCCCGGGCCTGTTTCCCGCTGGGCCCTTGGACCAAGGAGCGGGTCAGGGCCCTGGCTGCCGAAAAAGGGCTTGCTCCGGTCGCCCGTGCCGAAAGCCAGGACGTCTGTTTCGTGCGGGATTCCAGCTACGCCGATTTTCTAGTGCAGACCATCGGTATAGCGCCCAGGCCGGGAGAGATCGTGGATACGCAAGGCCGTCGTGTGGGCACCCACCAGGGACTGCATCGCTATACCGTAGGTCAACGTCGGGGCATCAATTGCCCGGCCAGCCGGCCTTACTATGTGATTCGCATCGATGCCCGACACAACCGCCTGGTTGTCGGTTTTAAAGAGGAGCGTTACACCTTCCGCTGCCGGGTTCGAACCATCAACTGGATTGTCGATGCTCCCGAGGGACCGCTGGCCGTGGATACACGGATCCGCTACCGGCACCAGGCTGCTGCATCCACGGTGACGCCGGACGAACGGGGTGGGGCAACGGTGCGGTTCCAACAGCCGCAGTCCTCGGTAACGCCGGGCCAGGGCGCCGTCTTTTACCGGGGGGAGGAGGTGATTGGTGGTGGCTGGATTGCTTAGTGTTCACTCAGAGGAGGAATTTTGTTTCATCATATTCGATCCAAGGGTCCGAAGAGTCGATGGAGGAGGGATGATGGACGGTGGGAAAAAGAAAAAGAACGTCGAACATCGAACGTTCAACATCGAATGGTGAATGAAAACGAATGGAAAAACAAGTATATGATCTCGAGGAGAGGCTACTCGAATATTCGACTCAAATAATTGCAGTTTAAAAACGATAGACTGTCTCATTCGACGTTCGACGTTGGACGTTCATTTCTTTAATCGTTATAAAAACGATAGAATGCCTTGTTCGAAGTTCGATGTTGGACGTTCGATGTTCGGCGTTCATGGGTTTGGGTCTTAGCCCCCTTTGGAGGGGGCTTCATCAAACCACCCGCTAAGCGGGTGGTCGGTGATTTAAATACTTCCGGAGAGAATCCTTGAATCCTTTTTCAATCAAATTTCCTAAACCCCTAATTATCAGAATGAATTCATAAATTTACCAAAACGAGAATGAAGAAACTCCTTATCAAAACCCTTGGCTGCAAGGTCAACCAATGCGAGTCCGAGTCCATCGGCAATGCCTTGCTGGAATCGGGGCAGGGGTTCACTTGCGATGAAAGCGGCGACGCCGACGTGGTTATCGTCAACACCTGCACGGTTACCGGCAAAGCGGCCATGCAGAGCCGCCAGGCGGTTCGCAAGGCCATCCGGGCAAATCCAGGCGCCCGGATTGTGGTTACCGGCTGCCATGCCCAGATGGCGCCGGAGGAACTTTCCGGCATAGAAGGCGTTGACCTGGTTGTGGGAAACCGGGATAAGCACGAGATTGCAAATCGGATCTTATCCGGCCTTACGAGGACCGGAAGCCGGATTGCTTCAGTAACATGTCCGGATGTTGCCGGTGTGGATCGATTTGAGATGTTGCCAGGCATTGCCCACGGCAGCCGAACCCGCCCGTTTATCAAAATCCAGGACGGCTGCAACGCCTTTTGCACCTACTGCATTGTGCCCCATGCCCGGGGCCGGAGCCGCAGCCTGCCCAAGGAGCAGGCCCTGAACCAGGTTGAATCCGTGGCAAAGCTGGGATACCGGGAGGTCGTTCTGACCGGCATCCACATCGGCTGCTATGGCCAGGACCTGAGGCCGGAAACCAGTTTGTACGACCTGCTCTGCCGAATTCGGAAGGCCGGCGCCATCGAACGGGTCCGGGTCAGCTCCATCGAACCGGCTGAGTTGTCCGATGCTATTATTGACATGGCCGTCACAGATGAACACCTGCCCGGCCGGCTTTGCCGACATTTTCACATACCCCTACAAAGCGGGGACGACGGGATTTTGAAACGCATGCACCGCCCGTATGCCCGGGACGAATTTCGTGCCCTCGTACACAGGATCATCGACCGTGTTCCCGATGCGGCCATCGGTGTCGACACCCTGATCGGGTTCCCCGGCGAGACGGATGCGGCGTTCGACCAGACCTATGACCTGATTGCGTCCCTGCCTGTTGCCTATCTGCACGTTTTCCCCTTTTCCCCCAGAAAGGGCACGCCTGCGTATTCATACGAAAACCAGGTGCCCGTCCAGACGATCAAGGCTCGGTGTCGACGCATGCGACGGTTGGGCGCGCAAAAGCGGCGCTCTTTTTACCAGCGTCATATCGGCCGAACCGTCACCGTGCTGGTGGAAGAGACCCGCAGTAAAAAGGACGGACGCTTGAAGGGATTGACGGATAACTATATTCCCGTGCTTTTGGCTGGGCCGGACGCGTTGACCAACACGTTTCAGCAGGTTGAGGTTCAAGGGATCTCGGCGGATGGGGTGCCGGAGGGCAGGAGGGTGTGATGGGCGAGGGATGATTGACGATGGATGATGTGGGATGTGGGATGTGGGAAATGAGATTTGGGATGTGGGATAGGGAACCGATTTTTCACCGCAGGCACAGAGGCGCAGAGGACGCAGAGAGATCAGATCGTTTGATTGTAGGAAATTAAACCTCGGGCTATGCCCGAGCGACCCGAAGAGGTTCGGACCGATCCGGCGAGACATTCAACCGGCAAATGGGTATTTGAACGTCGAACAATGAACATCGAACGTCCAACGTCGAATGCGGAGGTCGCTTCGCTCCGTCAATCTGTCAAAAGAGGCACCGGTCATCGGTGCGGTCTGTGAAATAAGGTTTAATCGTAATAAAAACGATGGAATGCCTTATTCGAAGTTCGATGTTGGACGTTCGATGTTCGGCGTTCATGGGTCTTGATTTGTTGCGTTGATCGGTTCCCGGCCGAGGGCTGCAAAAACCCTGTCTGTGTTCGTCCATGTGTGTCCGTGGCTAAAAAATTCTGCGTTCTTCGCGTCTCGAGCGATGCGGGCGGTTAAATTGGTTTGATTGTCTGGGCGTGAGCTATCGAATGGATTTAGGGAGTTGCATTCAATGAAACCAAAAGAGATCAACCATCGACTGAATCGACTCCAGGAACGGGTGCAGGCAGGCGAAGCCGATGAAGCTTGTATTCTATCCCGGGAAATTTTTGTCGAACTGTTGAAATCCGTGTATTCGCAGGTCCGTGGTCAGGCCTCTCCGGTGGTAATGCGTGAACTGTTGGATCTGGAAATTGAAATTGGCGGGGAAAATGGCGATTTCAGGCATTTCGACCATCAAAAAATGATCGATCTGTTCGTGAAGGGAGACCTGGCTGGCAGGGCTGAAGCACTGTCGCTGTTAAAATCCGGGTTTTCCAGAGTCGTAGATCTGAAAGGGCTTTCAAACCGGCTCGAAAGTGAAGCGACGCCATCATTGGCAGGCCTTCGATTCACCCATGCCTGGCTGCGTCTGTTTGCTGAAGAGGCAGAAATCATCGATCCGGACATGCCCTGTTGTGTATCAACGCAGCCACCCGTAAAAGACGAGGTGCAGAAAATTGTTGAACTTGGCAAACCCTACACAGATCCGATTACGGGTATGACCTTCGTTTGGGTCACCGAAGGAACTTTTTCCATGGGCGATATCTTCGATGAAGGTGCGGATGATGAAAAACCGGTCCACGAAGTCACGCTTTCACCCTTTGCCGTCGCCGCTACACCGGTAACCCAGACCCAGTGGCTGCGTCTCATGGACGAAAATCCTTCCAATTTCACCGGTGACGACCATCCGGTGGAACAGGTGTCGCTGGCCGATGTCATGGCGTTCATTGATCGACTTAACGTGCATTCGCCGGCAGGCTTTCGTTTCGATCTGCCATCTGAAGCCCAATGGGAATATGCCGCTCGCAGTGGTGGGAAAAGCGAACGCTATGCAGGCGGCCAGGAATTGGAAACGGTAGGATGGTTTGCGGACAACACCACCACCGGAGCGACGGCACCGGTGGGCCGGAAACGCCCCAATGCGCTGGGACTATACGACATGAGCGGCAACGTGTGGGAGTGGTGTCGGGATATCTATCTTTCCAATGCCTACCGCCGCCATTCCAAAAAAGATCCGGTGGTTAGCCGGGGAGGCAGGGACTGTGTCATCCGCGGTGGGAGCTGGCATCTGGATGCCTGGAGCGCCCGCTGCGCCCGACGATTCCAATTCGATCCCGAACTGTTCGGCCCGGCGCTGGGATTTCGGGTGGTGATGGAAGCGGTAAAAGGGTAGTTAGATGAACACCTGTTTTTTAAGAACATCGAACATCGAACATCGAACGTCCAACATTGAATCACGAATGGTGTGGAAATGAAGAAGCAGGATTTTGATCTCGAGGAAAGGCTGCTTGAATATGCGGTTCGAATTATTAAGCTGGTTGAACAGATTCCTAAAACTAGGACTGGTAATCATGTCGCCGGGCAGTTGCTGAGATCGGGTACTTCACCCTATCCAAACCATGGTGAGGCGCGATCAGCTGAATCACCGAAAGATTTTATCCATAAATTGAGAATCTCTTTGAAAGAACTTCGTGAAGCCCAGAGATGGTTAAAATTGATCCAACGAGTTCCGTTGATTAAAAATTTTGAATTGATCGATTGTTTGCTTCAAGAAACGGATGAATTGATAAGGATTTTCGTTTCCAGCATAAAAACGGCCCAAAAAAAGCTGAAATAGATGATCACACTAATGTGCTTTGTTGTTTTTCATTCGACGTTGAACGTTCGATGTTCGATGTTGGACGTTCGTTTGTTTTGTCCTCGCCCCCTAATTGCCCTTCTCCGGCGGAACGATCCCCAAATCACTAATCTTATAAAGCAGGGTCTTATAACTGATTTTCAATATCTTCGAAGCCTTGCTGCGATTCCACTCGGTTTTTTGGAGCACGTGGGAAATGATTTCCCGCTCCACCATTTCCACGGCTTTCTTTTTGGCGGTTTTCAGCGAGAAAGATTGTTTTTCCGGTGAATTTTCTCCCCCCAGATCGAGTATCCTGGCCAACGAGGCATGATGATTCAATTCCTCGGCGCCGCCATCTTCCCTGGCGACGAACTGTTCGCTTTCGAAAAGCTCGTCAACGATCTGGGTGCAGTCCCCCAAGACCAGCATCCGCTTGAGAACATTTTGCAGTTCGCGAACATTGCCCGGCCAGCTATAGGCGCACAAGCGATCGATCACCGTGTCGTCCGGCTTGGCGATGTGCCGGTTGTTGAGCATGGAGGTATACTCTTTGATGTAGAAGTCGATGAGTGGGGGGATGTCTTCGGGGCGGTCGCGCAGCGGTGCGATATATATTTTGATGATGTTGAGCCGGTAATAGAGGTCCTCCCGAAAACGGCCCTCTTCGATGTCTTTTTTCAGGTCGTGGTTGGTTGCGGCGATGACCCACGTGTCGGCCCGGACCTCCTTTTCGGATCCCAGGGGGGAGAATTCGCCGCCGCTTTGCAGCACATGCAGCAGCTTGGCCTGGAGGGGAAGCGACATGTCCCCGATTTCGTCCAGCAGCAATACACCGCTGTGAGCCAGTTGGAACTTGCCTTTTTTCTTTTGCTCTGCTCCGGTAAAGGCCCCGCGCTCGTAACCGAACAGTTCGCTTTCCAGCAGACCTTCGGGCAATGCCGCGCAGTTGATCTTGATGAACGGCTTACCTAGGCGGGGCGATTTCTGGTAGAGATTCTGGGCAACGACTTCCTTGCCCACACCGCTTTCGCCGAAAACGACGGTATTCAGTCCTGTGTGAGCCACATGTTCGATCAGTTCCCGAACCCGCTCCATGTTCTTGCTCACACCGATAATGGGCGGTCCCATTTTAGATTTTGACTGTTCGCTCATCGTCTACCCGAAAACCATAAGAAAATTCAATATGCTGTCATTTCAAAAGCTTTTTCGCCAGTGCTTCCAACTCAGGCAGTTTAAACGGTTTTTCCAGCACGTAATCGGCATGGGCTTCCTTGGCCAGCGACTCCGGATGTTCCCCCCAACCGGTGATGGCAATGACCGGCGTATCAGGAAATTTTTTCTTGACGATGGAAATGATCGCCACGCCACTGATGTTGGGCAGCACCAGATCTGTGATGACCAGATCGAAGGAGGCGTCCTTAGCTTCAATATATTTCAGCCCGTCAAGGCCATTGGCCGCTGAAGTCACCTCATAATTTTTCTGGGTGAAAAAATTGGTCAACGCCGTGAGGATTTCTTCACTGTCGTCAATAATTAAGAGTTTGAAAGGCTTTTTCATTTCAGTCTCTTATATTCTAGAAAGAAACGTTCAGTCTATGTCGATATATATGAATGTTGGGTAAATGGCAATAGTTCAGTTTGATTTGTTCAATTGGTTTAATTGGTTACATTGTCTCCCTTTAAAAAAAGACTCATCATTTCAATTTTCATGCCGATAAGAACGTAACACCTCATTTTTATACCGGAATACCAAAAACGAAAATAGAAAAGTGGAAAAAGTTTTCATAATATGTAATAAAGATCCACTATGCCACGGGTTCTTTGAAAAATTATCGACGGGAACAATTTATTGTTCCGTTCGTCACCTAATATTCATATCCAATAAAAACAGAAAGATGCGATTTTAATTGCAGGCTTTCTTCCGTTAATCGGTTGCGTATGCAGGCCTGGCATATCATTTGAATGACGATCTCCATTACGTTCGGAACAGCTGTGATGGATTTACTATTTTTATCATATTCTTTTAAAATTTTTTAATATTTTAAATTTGCAAAACTTTTTTAATCGATAATCTCGGGTGTAGCCGTATGTCTCAGGTAACCGCCACAGTGCTCGACAACCATCAGATGCAAAGAGACGAAATCCGCAATCGTCTGTTGCGATGTGGCGTGTTGCCCATATGTTTCCAGGATGAGTGGATTTGCCTGGAGAACATCCACCATATCCGACCCGATTTCGCACTGTTGCGCACTGATTCCTATGCGCGAACCTTTCGATTCGTAAACATCGCCAAGGCCATCCAAAGCGATTTTCCGATATTGGTTCTTTCGAAAAAAAATGATGTGGAAGGCTTTGTTCGAAACAACTGGCTGGCTAATCTCCGGTTTTTGCGATATCCTGCCGAAGATAAAGAATTTCAAGGGGCTATCGGCCTGCTGGGCAATGGGAAACAAACGCAGCATCCGCAAGCTCTGGTGGCAGCGTCGGCCGAAAGAAAAAGACTGATGCAGGAGTTGCCCCTGTTGGGGTTGGCCAGGGAACCCATTATTATTCAGGGGGAGCATGGCGTTGGCAAAAAATGTATCGCCAGGGCGATACATGGTTTTTCGGTGGCCAGGGATGCCGACCTGGAATTTATCGACGCCAAAGATGTTTCCGGACAGTGGATTCGAGAAGCTGGAGAACGACTCCAGGGTACGCATCATGGCAGCGGAAACGAAGCACCTGCGGTCCGGGTAATCGAAAATATCGAGAATTTGCCTCAATCGGTTCAATCCCAACTGCTTTTGTTGATGGAAAACGTCAATGGCAATGGCATGGAGGGCTACAAAAACGGCGTATCGGCCCCTTTTATTTCCCTGGCTGGCAATGATCTGGATGCTTTGGTACAATCCGGAAGCTTCAGAAAAGATCTTTATCATCGATTGAGCGTGTTGAAACTGACGGTACCGCCACTGAGGGGGCATGAAGAAGACATTTGTGCCATGGCCGAGCACTTCGCGGCCCGCTATGGCATTCGAACCAACGGCGGTATCTGCCAATTGCCGGAGGCAGTGATGGCCAATTTTACTGCCTATCACTGGCTGGGAAATATTTCTGAACTGAAGCGGACCGTTGTGCAGACGGTATCCGCAGCCCAAAAGGGGGAATGCCTTGAGCATGCGCCTGGACCTTGCAGCTGCCATGCTCAAGGAAAGAAAAAGCAGGGCGTCGCTGCCTGGATTGATGCCGAGGATATCCGTAAATATCTGCAGGAAAACGCCGATATTTCGCTGAAAAAAGCCAAAACGCGGGTTGCAGCCAAGGTCGAGAGGAAAATCATGAAGGCGGCGCTGGCCCATACCAAAGGAAATTGCAAGAAAGCCGCGGCTTTGTTGAACATCAGCTACAAATCGATGCTGAACAAGGCCAAAGCGTACCATTTGGTCTAAAAACAGGTTAATAGACTGTAGACTGAAGGCGGTTAGGGCCAGGTAGTGATTAGATAATCCAATAAACCTAGCGTGCAATATTCTGGATTCTGACTGCTGTCTCCTGAATGCTGTTACTATAAACCTAAAGCCTAAACGGCTAAAGGACTAAAAAAAATGGCTTCCGAACCCATCCCCATGGATCCCAAATACATCATCGACCTGATTATCAAGCGCAGGTGGATTGTTATTGCTCCTTTCATGGTGGCAATGATCGCTGGCATTGCGCTGGCGATTAAGCTCCCTAAGATATACGAGGCGAGTACGTTGATACTCATTCAACCCCAGAAGGTGCCCCAGGAGTACGTACAGTCCATCGTTACAACAGACCCGACCGACCGGATCAATACCCTTTCCCAGCAAATTCTTAGCCGGACCAATTTGGAGAAAATTATCGAACAATTTCGGTTGTTCCAGGGGCCGGAGTTTCAAAACATGTATGCGGAAGACAAGGTCAATAATCTCCGAAAAAACATATCGGTAGATGTTTCCAAAGACAGACGCAGGGAAAGCGATGCCTTTACGATTACCTACCAGGGAAAAGATCCCCATAAAGTCATGCAGATTACCAACACCCTGGCCAGCTACTTCATCGATGAAAACCTTCGTTTGCGTGAAGCACAAGCCGTCGGGACCAGCGATTTTTTAGATGATGAATTGAACAGCATGAAACAACGCTTAGAAGAGGTCGAGGCCCTATTGAAAAAATATCGTGAATCCTACATGGGGGAGTTGCCCGAGCAGTTGGATTCCAACCTGAGAATTCTTGATCGATTGCAAGAGCACTTAGGCGAGAGCCAGCAAAGTTTGAGTGAAGCCAAAATTCGTCTGGCAACCCTGCAGAATGAGATTACGGCACTTAATGACCAGCCGACTACGGTGATTATCGGGCAGGAGGACAACCGGGAACCCACCAGCATAGAGCAAATGAAAGCTCAACTGGAAAGCCTGCTTTCCCGTTACACGGAACGGCACCCCGATGTGATTCGGCTCAAGGCCAGGATCAAGGAAATGGAGGCGCAGCAACAATCCGCCGCAGATGACTCGCAAACAGCAGATGGTTCCGGTAACAGATTGCAGCCTTCGACGCTTCCTCCTGAATATCGAACCCAGCGCAATGAAATCACGGGTGAGATCTCACGGTTGAAACAGGATGTCGAAGAAACCCAAAAGCAGATTCAACTCTACAAACAGCGCGTGGAGAACACACCCAAGAGAGAACAGGAACTGCTCTCTTTGAAAAGGGACTACCAGAATATTCAGACGACCTATGATTCGCTGCTATCCAGAAAGCTCGAGGCCGAAATTGCTGTCAACATGGAACGCAAGCAGAAAGGCGAGCAATTCAGGGTGTTGGATATTGCCCGATTGCCTGAAAAGCCGGCCAAACCGGATATGAAAAAGCTGTTTATTATCGTCGTTGGTGCCGGACTTGCCATTGGGGGCGGAATCATCTTTTTGCTCGAGTATCTCGATAATTCCTTCAAACGGCCGGAGGACATAGAATCGCAGCTGGAACTGGCAGTCTTGTGCACGGTTCCGAAAATTATCAGCAAAAAAGAAAAGATGTGGCGCAGGGTCGAAAAGCTATGTTTTGCAGGGGCCGGTGTCTTGTCCTTGGTATTTTTTGTCGGGTTTGCCGCTCTTTCTTTGAAAGGCGTGGACCAGACCCTGGAATTAATCAAAAAAGTTGTTAACGCATAAATGGCGGGTGGTTGAATGGGCAAGATCCATGATGCATTGGAAAAATCGGGGAATATTAAGAACCTGAAGGTTCTCCCCGCTTCACGATCTATAGAAATTAAGGACAGTGACGCTGACTTAAAACGGTCTGCCGTTAAATCGCCAGATCGGCCTGTCCAAAATACTGCCGGAATCTTGGACCCGGCGCTGATCACCTATCATGATCCCGCATCGGTAGAGGCCGAAATTTTTAAAATTCTTCGAACCAATATCCTTTTCCCCAAAACCGGAGAACCGCCACGTTCGATCATGGTTACCAGCGCCATTCCCGGCGACGGGAAATCTTTTGTCGCCAGCAATTTGGCCATCAGCATCGCCCAAGGTGTCGAAGAGCACGTACTGCTTATCGATTGCGACATGCGAAGGTCCAGTATTCATCGTAACTTTGGATTTAGAGACGATGTGCCCGGGTTGAGTGACTACCTGTCAAAAGGGCAGTCGCTGCAATCGATTCTTAAAAAAAGTGTCATCGAAAAGCTGACCCTATTGCCTGGCGGTACAACGCCTTCCAATCCGTCGGAACTGCTGTCCAGCAATGCCATGCAGAAACTACTTCAGGAAGCCAGAGACCGATACAGCGATCGGTACATCATCGTGGACTCGCCGCCCCCCCAACTGACTGCGGAAACCGCTGCGCTGGCCAAATATATTGACGGCATCATCCTTGTCGTAAGGTATGGTAGAACACCGAAGGATCTCGTCCAGGATTTGACGATTCAGTTGGGCAAGGAGAAAATTTTAGGGGTCGTAATGAATGGATACCGGGTCCCGGCGACCGAGAGATATGGTTATGGCCGGTACAAGAAGTATAAGAAATACAAGTAGAACCGGCGGCCGGGAATCAGGAGTCAGAATTCAACATAGAAATGATGGTTTCTTGGTTCAATTGGTTCGTTGGTTGATTCGTTAGACTTTTTTTAAAAGCCCGGCTAACGGATCGGACTCAAGAGCCAATTCAACCAATCAGACTAACGAAACCAACACAACCGATTCTTAAACAACGGTTTTTGCCTAAAAGGCAATAAAAATTATAAGTTTCAAGTGGTTGTAGGGATTTATGCCTTGTTCCCCACCAGGCGGAGCTATGGACGGACTATTTCATGGTTTAGTTGGTTCGATTGGTTGATTGGTCGGGGCGATAGGCGATGTGAGATGTGGGATTGGCGTAAAAATCACCGTAGAGGTGCGAAGGACGCGGAGAGATTAAATCGTTAAATGGGTTGATTGGTTCGATTCGTTGATTGTCTTTTGGCCGGAGGCTGATTAAAATTTGTCCGTGTGTTCCGTGTATGTACGTAATTTAAAAACAAACGCTGTGTCTGTGTTCACCTGTGTGGTTCCGTGGCTAAAAAGTGTTGCACCTGTATGATTTTACGAATCGGTTCTAAAATTAAGGATATTGAATGAAACTTGATTTCAATTCTGCCCTAATCACCGGCGCCGCCGGTTTTATCGGCTTTCACCTCTCAAAACGACTGCTTGAGGATGGCTATCGGGTTTTGGGCTTCGACAATCTGAACGATTACTACGACCCGAATCTCAAGTTCGCCCGCCTTGAAATCCTGAAGGGATTCCCCGGTTTTTCCTTTTTTAAAACCGATCTGGCGGACAGCGACGGACTGGCGAGACTTTTTAAAGACAATCCGGTCGACGTGGTGGTCAACCTGGCGGCCCAGGCCGGTGTCCGTTATTCGCTGACCAACCCACAGGCGTATGTGGAATCCAACCTGGTCGGATTCGTCAACATTCTGGAATGCTGCCGGCACCATGACGTCAAACACCTCGTTTTCGCCTCCTCCAGTTCGGTATACGGTGCCAACACCAACATGCCTTTTTCCGTGCATGACAATGTGGATCATCCCGTATCGTTGTATGCGGCTTCCAAGAAATCCAACGAACTGATGGCCCACACCTACAGCCATCTGTTCGATCTGCCGTGCACCGGCCTGCGGTTTTTTACCGTTTACGGCCCCTGGGGTCGGCCGGACATGGCTCTGTTCCTGTTTACCAAAGCCATATTGGAAGGCAGGCCCATCGATGTCTTTAACCACGGAAAAATGAAGCGGGACTTCACTTACATTGACGATATCGTCGAAGGCGTGGTCCGCGTGATGAGACATCTCCCCGATTCCAATCCCGATTGGACGGGCGATGCCCCCGACTCGGGGACCTCCTACGCCCGATACAAAATCTACAACATCGGCAACAACAACCCCGTTCAGCTGATGGATTTTATCGAGGCCATCGAAAACGCCCTGGGTAAAAAGGCCATACGAAACTACATGGACCTGCAACCCGGCGACGTACCGGCCACCTACGCCGATGTGGACGATCTGATCAAGGATGTGGGCTTCAAGCCGGACACCTCCATCGAGGAGGGGATTGGACGGTTTGTGGAGTGGTATAGGGATTACTATCGTAATCAATTTTGAATTGATAATTTTGAATTTTGAATTAGTGAAGAAATATATCAATCTAAAACTATAATGGACAGGCCAAACATTATAAAGGAAAAATCCTATCAATTCGCTATTGAAATTGTCCATCTTTACAAGAAAATGAAGAAACAAAATGAATTTATTCTCTCCAGACAAATAGTGCGCTCCGGAACCAGTATCGGAGCTAATGTTGAAGAGGCGCTCGCGGCGCAGAGTCGTAAAGACTTTATTTCCAAGATGTCGATCGCATCCAAGGAAGCAAGAGAAACCAATTATTGGCTGCGACTTTTACGGGATACGAATGTAGTCGAAGATTTGGACCTGAAACAGATATTGAAAGATTCGCAAGCGATTGTCAAAATCATCACATCAATCGTAAAAACCTCCAAGAATAATGATGAAAATTACTCAGACCGAAATCCTTAATTCAAAATAAAAATCATGAATTAAAAATTAGAGGTTGCTATGCGTAAAAAAATAACAAGTTTGGGTATTCTTGCCATATTGCTCCTTGCCCTCCCGCAACCGTCTTTCTCCCAATCTCCAAAAAGCACCTATATCATCGGCAATGGAGACATTCTCGAGATTGTCACCTGGAAAGAGGAAGATTTTTCACGCGAGGAGATCATCGTGAGGCTGGATGGCATGATTTCTTTTCCTTTGCTGGACGACGTGATGGCAGCCGGAAAAACGCCTACCCAGTTGAAGTTGGACATTCAAGATGGGTTGAAAGCGTATGTCTCGGAACCGCATGTAACCGTTACGGTGCGCAGTGCTGCAAGCAAACGATTCTACATCCTGGGCGAGGTGGTCAACACCGGCGAATACCCCCTTACCAAAAATCTGACCGTGCTGCAGGCCTTTGCCCTGGCCGGCGGATTTACTGAGTGGGCTTCCAAGAAAGAGATTATCCTGTTCAGGCGTGATCAGGGCAAGGAGACGGTCATTCGAATCGATTATAAAGATATTGTCAAGGGCAAGGATTTCAGCCAGAATGTCGAAATTCGTGCCGACGATACCATTGTCGTTCCGTGATTGAGCAAAATTAGCCACAGACCCACACAGAAGAAAACGGACAAAAACAGAAATCTCTCGCAGAGCCGCAGAGGACGCAGAGAGCGCGTTTTGGCGGGCTTCGCCCGAAAGATCAAAGAGGTTTGAATCCTTTTTTGTTTGATTCGTTGATTCGTTTTCAGCCGAAGGCTGATAAAAAAACCTGTCCGTGTTTGTTCGTGTGCGTCCGTGGCAAATAAAATCAAAAAGGATAAGCTGCGATGAAGAAAACAATCGGAATTGCCTTGGCTCTAATCATGACGCTGTGTGCAACGTCCCATCTATACGCAGCAATGGAAATCACCCCGCGGCTGAGCGTGGGTACGGAGTACACCGATAATGTGCGGTTGGTCTCCGACGATGCCGAACCTGGCCCGGAGTCGGACTATATCACCTCGGTGACCCCCGGTATCACCATAGACCTTTCGGGAAGAACAGCCGGCTTGGCGCTCAGCTATAATCCCTCTTATGTCGATTATTACGACGACTCCTACGATGAATACTGGAGCCACGCCGCATCGGCCGACGGGTGGTGGCAGGCTGCCCGCAACACCCGTTTATCCCTTACCCATGCCTTTTTTCAGACGGAAGATCCCATTGATGAATTCGACCTGACCATTCGCCGCAGTCGCAACAAGTACATGCGAAATACCACCAGCGCCAGGGTCGACCATCAGTTCGGTGCAGAAAATACCGTTTTTGCGGATGGCTCGTACAGTTCGCTGGAAAACGATGACCCGACCATAGAAGACAGCCAGAATTACGGCGGCGGCGCAGGTTTGACCTATTGGTTCAACGTCCGATGGGGCGTGGAAATCGGCGGGGACTATTATGAAGGCCGCTACGACGATGGACTGGACGACTACTCTGAAACTACCGGGCGTTTTCGGGGTAATCACCGCTTCAATCCTCACCTGACCGGATTTCTCTCTTACGAGCAAACCTTACACAGGCCCGTCGAAGATATCGATCCGGATTATGATGTATACGACGGCGCCGTGGGAATCGATTACGCTATCGGTCCGACCACGGACCTTACCGTGGGTGTTCACTATGTTTACCTGGACGTGGAAGATGGAGAGAATGAATCGTTGACACCGGTCAATATCAGCCTGACCAAACGATTCCAGCGCGGCTCAATCAGCCTTTCCGGTGAAGGCGGGTATAATTATACATCTGTAACGGCGGAAAATCTGGGCGTTTATGAATTTTACGAAGCAAGTCTTTCCGCGGATTATCCCTTCACCCGGCGGCTGACCGGAGATATCCAAGGTGTATACGGAACTCGCGACTACCTTGAAACCACGCCCAGGCGAGAAGAGGATATTCTACGTGCTGGCTGCGGCCTTTCCTTTCAATTGCTGCGCTGGATGAGCGTGAGAGCAGGGTACACATTTAGGATGGTCGATTCGACGATTGATGTTGATGATTATAAAGAAAACCGTGCTTCGTTGATGGTTACGCTGACTCCGGATCAGCCATTTAGGTGGTAGCAAACGAAAGGCTGTAGGCTTTAGGGACAGAGCCTGTAGGTATTTCGACTCAAGGCTGTAGGATTGATGAGAGATCATACGAAATTAAGGGCATTTGAATTGGCTGATGAATTAGCGGTCTTGATGTATAAGGTCACCCGTAATTTCCCGAGAGAGGAAATATATGGTCTGACTTCCCAAATGCGAAGAGCCGCGGTTTCGGTGCCATCGAACATTGTTGAAGGCTGTGCCAGAGAAAGCCAAACTGAATATCTTAGATTCCTCGAAATAGCCTTCGGTTCGCTCAGAGAATTGCATTACCAGTACACCCTTTCCAAGCGGCTGGAATTCGTCAATGAACCAAACTCCCAACAGGTTGAAGAAAAAATGATAGAAGCTGAGAAAGTTTTAGGAAGCTTGATTCGCTCCATGCGCGGATCCAAAAAGCAATAACCAACAGCCTGCAGCCTATAGCCTACAGTCTAAACCCCTACAGTCTAAACCCCTACAGCCTAACAGCCTACAGCCTAATACCCTAAAACCCAAAGGATTTTCCATGAACATTTGTATCGTCGGCACCGGTTACGTCGGCCTTGTAGCCGCGGCCTGCCTCGCCGAAATGGGCAACGACGTCACATGCATCGATATCAATCCGGATGTAATCGACCTTCTCAACTCCGGTAACATTCATATCTTCGAGCCGGGGCTCGAACCGCTGGTCAGCCGCAACGCAGCCGAAGGGAGGCTGACATTCAGCACGGATCTGGCCGAAGGCATAGCAGATTCCCTGTTCGTTTTCAGCTGCGTGGGCACACCATCAAGGCCGGACGGCTCCTGCGACCTCTCCTACGTAGACGAGGTTGCCGCCCAGATCGGGCAGGTCATCGAAGACTACAAAATCATTGTCAACAAATCCACGGTGCCGGTGGGAACAGCGGATCGGGTCAAAGACATCATTGAATCCAAGTTGAAGGAAAGAGGAAAGCGCGTTGAATTCGATGTCGTTTCTAATCCCGAATTCCTTAAGGAAGGCGACGCGGTCAATGACTTCATGAAGCCGGATCGCGTAATTGTAGGAACGGACAACGTGCGTACCGCCAAGCTACTGGAGACCCTTTACGCACCTTTTGCCCGCAGCCGGGACAAGATGATCGTCATGGGCGTGCGCAGTGCGGAAATGACCAAATATGCGGCCAACTGCATGCTGGCCACCAAGATCTCCTTCATGAACGAGGTGGCCAATATGTGCGAAAGCGTGGGGGCCGATGTGCGCGAGGTCCGAACCGGCATCGGTTCCGACCGGCGTATCGGCTACCATTTCATTTATCCGGGTGTGGGATATGGCGGATCGTGCTTTCCCAAGGATGTGCGCGCCTTGATCGATACGGCCAGAGCGTATGGTTGCATGTCCAACCTGGTGGAGGCGGTGGATTCGGTCAACAACCGCCAGAAGGGGATACTGGCTGAAAAAGTTCTCCGTTTCTTCGACGATCGGGGGGGCGTGGCCGGTAAAACCCTGGCCTTGTGGGGGTTGGCCTTCAAAGCCAACACGGATGATATTCGCGAATCGGCGGCCCTGGATGTGATTCGGCTGCTGACCGATGCCGGCATGACCGTCAAGGCCTACGATCCGGTGGCCGGCGACAATGCAGCCAAAAAACTGGAAGGCAACGACCGGGTGATCGTTATGGACAACCAGTACGATCCCATCGCCGGGGCAGATGCCCTGGCTGTGGTCACCGACTGGAACCAGTTTCGCAACCCGGATTTCAACCGTATCAAAAAAATGTTGGCCACACCGTTGGTGTTCGACGGCCGGAATCTGTACTCCCGCTCCTTCATGAGAGATATCGGATTTTCCTATATCAGCATCGGCCGGCAACCGGTGATAGCCGAAGGTTAAAAACAATTAGCCGCAGACGCGCACAGACAAAAAAGATACCTCTCGCAGAGCCGCAGAGTTTACAGAAATAAGGTGGTAGGTTGAAGGATAACGACAGACGACCCACAAAAAAAACAACATGCAGTTCTCCGCGTCTCAGCGTACTCAAACGAAGTGTGCGAGAAAAAAGCTTCTTCAGCCAAAGGCTGACAAAAAACTCGTCCGTGTGATCCGTGGTTTAAACAACTCTGCGTTCTCTGTGCCCTCTGTGGTGAAAGTTTTTTCTGAATTTCCGCTGTTCCGAGCATCGGCGCTTCGATTTTTTCGTTTTCTGTGGTGAAAAATAAATCCTGAACATCCTGTAAATCCAGTCAAAAAAGTAAGGAGCATTACATGAACATTCCCTTTCTTGACCTTAAGGCCCAATACCGTCAGATCGAGAAAGACGTTCTACCCGTGGTAACCGAGGCCATGAAGAACGGTGCTTTCATCGGCGGTCCTCAGGTCACGGGCTTTGAAGAAGAATTTGCTGCGTTTTGCGACAGTCGCTATTGCATCGGCGTCGGTTCCGGAACGGATGCCCTGCGGTTTGCCTTGATGGCGGCCGGGGTTGGACCGGGTAGCGAGGTGATCACCGTCCCCAATACCTTTATCGCAACGACAGAGGCGATTTCCCAGGCTGGAGCTCAGCCGGTGTTTGTGGATATCGATCCCCTGACCTGCAACATGGATCCCTCAAAGATCGAATCCAGCATCAACCAAAAGACCAAAGCCATTGTGCCGGTGCATCTTTACGGGCAGCCGGCGGATATGGACTCGATTCTGGACATTGCCGACCGGCACGGTCTCGCCGTCATCGAAGATGCCTGCCAGGCCCACGGCGCCCTGCACAATAAGAAAAAGGCTGGCTCGATGGGGACGGCCGGATGCTTCAGCTTTTATCCGGGAAAGAATCTGGGCGCCTTTGGCGAGGGCGGGGCCGTGGTGACCCAGGACGAAAAAATCGCCCAGACCATCCGAATGATCCGCGACCATGGTCAGAGCAAAAAATACTACCACGCCATGGAGGGGTTCAACGGACGGCTGGATGCCATTCAAGCGGGAATTTTGAGAATCAAGCTTAAGCGATTGGCGGATTGGAACGCATCCCGGCGAAAAAATGCCGCTTACTATACAGAACGCTTGTCCGGTATCGGCGGAATTCAAGTGCCGCGCGAGGCGGATTTTGCCCGCTCGGTCTACCATTTGTATGTGATTCATGCGGACAATCGGGATGCGCTGCAGCATTTTCTAGCTGATAAAGGGATTGCCACCGGCCTGCACTATCCCATGCCGCTTCACTTGCAAGAAGCTTATGCTCATAGGGACCTGAAGGAAGGCACTTTCCCCGTATCGGAGAACAGCGCCCGACGGCTTCTCTCCCTGCCTATGTTTGCCGAACTGACCGCTGAGCAGATGGACTACGTGGTTGGCGCAATAGCGGAATTTGTAAAAAAATAGGCGGTAGCTTCTTAGATTGTGGCAAAGGGCGAGATCTGCCGAATTTTGAATGATGAATTTTCAATTTTGAATGAAGGATTTAAGTCCTTTTTTTACAATTCATAATTCAAAACTAAAAATTTAAAATTGATTTCCTGTTCCTGTAAATCCTGTCAAGATAATCAAAAAGGAGAGTATCCCATGATCAATATCGGACTCATCGGTTACGGCTACTGGGGCCCGAACCTGGCGAGAAATTTCAATACGAATCCGGACTTGAATCTGGTATCCATCTGCGACTTTTCTCAGGATCGCCTTAAGAAAGCGTCCGTGCTGTATCCCCAAACCAAAATGGTCGACAATATCGATGATTTCTACAAGGAAAACCACTTGGACGCAGTGGCCATCGCCACGCCGGTTTCCACCCATTATGGATTAGCCAAAAGAGCGTTGCAGGCAGGGATGCACGTATGGCTGGAAAAGCCCATGACCGACGATGTGGATCACGCCAAAGAGTTGAACGACTTGGCGTTGGATGGCAGGCGAACCCTTCTTTTGGATCACACGTTCGTTTATACCGGAGCGGTGCGAAAAATTAAAGAACTCATCGACAACGGCGAACTGGGCAAGATGATGTACTACGATTCCACCCGCGTCAATTTGGGATTGTTTCAACAGGACGTGGATGTGATCTGGGACCTTGCCCCCCACGACATCTCCATCCTCGACTACCTGATTCCGGCGGAAAAACTGGCTGTTTCCGCCACCGGGTCGAGCTATTTTTCGAACGGGGTCGTGGCAAAATCCATCCTTACCATTTATATGCAGGACGATGTGATTTCCCACATCAACACCAGCTGGGTCTCGCCGGTCAAGATCCGGCAGACGCTGATCGGCGGGTCGGCCAAGATGGTCCTGTACGACGACAACCATCCCAGTGAGAAAATCAAGGTGTATGACAAGGGCGTGGATATTTTCGAAACCAAGGAAGACCTGTATCGGTTGAATGTCCAGTACCGGGTGGGCGACATGTACGCACCCAAGATCGAAAACATCGAAGCCCTGGCCCTGGAAACGGAACATTTCGTGGACTGCGTCAACACCGGCAAGCAGCCGCTTACCGGAGGCGAGGCAGGGCTGGAAGTGGTCAAGGTGCTGGTTGCGTCCAAGCAGTCGCTGGCCAAACGCGGTGCGCCGGTCGAACTGGGTTAGACAGGATTTAGCTGTTTAGACAGGATTAACAGGATCTACAGGATAACGCCCAATTTGCACGATTTTTATGAAGCACGAGGCGACTACACACAAGATCATCGGATGTGCTTATCGTGTTTAAAATACGCTTGGTTTTGGGTTTCTTGAGAGTATCTACAAAAAAGCGATGATCATCGAGTTCCAGAAAACGCAATTGGCATATGAAGTCGAAAAGCCAATGAAGGTCCATTACAACGGTCAAGTCATCGGTGATTTTTATATTGATCTTTTTGTTGAGAACAAAGTTGTCGTTGAGTTGAAGTCAGTAAAGTCGATTGTAAAAGAACATGAAGTGCAGTTGGTCAACTATTTGAATGGGATGAAAATAGATTCCGGGCTGTTGATCAACTTCGGCCCTGGCGGTGTTGATGTTAAACGAAAATTCCGGCAGCCTGCGAAACTTTGAAAAAGTGACAGGATCAACAGGGTCTACAAGATAAGGGGATTATTTAAACAACAAGAACAGCGAGCTATAAAACGCTATAGAACTTACATTTCGCACGTACAAAAACAATTTTCCAAGACTATCGGAAATGCATGCAGGAGTCTCGTAACATGCCGTTATAGTGGCATATATAAAAAAACTAGACTTTTGCCTTCAATTGCTCTATA
>Ga0272443_10000149_pt1 | contig 133976 bp, 122 predicted proteins | sample SSMAcet12_FD_193581 | JGI IMG/M metagenome (GOLD analysis project Ga0272443, IMG submission 193581) | Marine sediment archaeal communities from Little Sippewissett salt marsh, Falmouth, MA, United States - SSM-Acet-12 | ecosystem: Environmental > Aquatic > Marine > Wetlands > Sediment ... | reverse complement strand
AATTCCCGATGCGGTGTACGAGACGATCCATGGCCGTTGGTGGCAGTTCAGAGCTATCTGACTATTTTAACATTGTATTTGGCGATAATATACAAAAACTATTTTCAAATCGTGCGAAATGTAAGATGGAAGGCCTGAAAAAGTTTTTTACGATGCTGCCATATTCGGCCGGAACTTGACCCGCGAATAAACATCGTCGTCCATTGTGCTGCGCTCGCCGGCTGCAAGAAGGTGATAGCCCACCGCAGCCACCATGGCGGCGTTGTCCCCGCACAGATCCAGGGAAGGGATGTGTACTTCGATGCCGGCTTTGGCGGCATCGCGGGCAACAGCGGTGCGCAGGCCCTGATTGGCGGCCACACCACCCACCACAGCCAGATGGCGGCAGCCGCTTTCCTGCGCGGCATGAATGATTTTGTAAGTCAGAACGTCCACCACGGCAGCCTGAAATCCGGCGGCAATGTGGGCCTGATCGGCCTTGAAGGTGTCCGGGTGGGTCTGGATATAGCGCATGACCGCCGTTTTGATGCCGCTGAAGCTGAAATCATAGCGATCCTTGTCCAGGAAGGGGCGGGGCAGCCGGATTTTTTTCGGGTCCCCTTCGGCAGCCAGGCGGTCGATCACCACGCCGCCGGGATATCCCAGCCCCAGCATTTTGGCGACCTTGTCGTAGGCTTCGCCGGCCGCGTCGTCCCGGGTCTGGCCCAAAAGATGAAATTCACGATGGCCGATGACGCGATAAATGCTGGTGTGTCCGCCGGAAACCAGCAGGGCCACGAAGGGAAAGGGCGGTGGCTCCGGTGCCAGGAATACGGAATTGATATGCGCCTCCAGGTGATTCACGCCCACCCAGGGGATGCTGTGCCCGTAGGCAAATCCCTTGGCAAAGGAGAATCCCACCAGCAGTGATCCTACCAGACCCGGGCCCTGGGTAACGGCCACGCCGTCGATTTGGTCGGCCGGAATGCCGGATTCGGCGATGGCGCCGTCGACAACGGGAACGATGGCCTCGATGTGCTTACGGGAGGCCAGTTCGGGAACCACGCCTCCGTAAGCATGATGGACATCCACCTGGGAGGCAACCACGGAGGCAAGGACTTTATATCCATCGCGTACCACCGCCGCCGCGGTTTCGTCGCATGAGGATTCTATGCCGAGTACGATCATTGTTGCCTTGGTTTCATTATGTGTCTGCCACCGTTGAAAGCATCGTAAAAAATCGAAATTGGCACATTGGTGACTTCTTGCGAGACTATCGTCGTTCGTTCAATAAAAAACCGCAACGGCGAATACAGATCCAACCGTTCCGGTTCGTCGAACTGCCCCGGTCAATTAACAGGCGATCCGATCTACTTGTTTTTCCGCCCTGACGGCCCCGGACCGGGGCGTCGAATGCCGGGGGCTCAGGTTTTGCAGATGGGCTGCTTTTTCTGGCCTTCGGCAATCCACTCGAAAAAGCGGGAAATCGATTGGAAAAGTTTCTTCAGCATGGTTTCCTGCGGATTTCCGTTTTAAAGTTCAATTTTCCGACTTCCATCATCTGTCCTCCGACCCTCGCCCTACACCATCTTCACCCGGCTGCGGGCATTCTTCCGGGTTTTGGTCACCTCACCGATGGCCCACGCTTTCTCCCCACTGCCGGTCAGCCGGTTGAGCACCTCCTGGGCGCTTTCTTCGGGGGCCACCGCCACCAGGCCGATACCGTTGTTGAAGGTGCGCATCATCTCTTTTTCTTCCACGTTGCCCGCCTGCTGCAGGAAGGGAAAAATCGGCGGAATTTCCCAGGAGCCTTTCTTGATGGCGATGCCGCAGGCCTGGGGGATGACCCGGATGATGTTGTCCGTGATGCCGCCGCCGGTGATGTGGGCCAACCCCTGGATGGGCAGATCCCGAACCAGGGACTGGATGGTTTCCGAGTAGATGCGGGTCGGAGTGATCAACTCCTCTCCGATGGTTCTGCCCAGTTCGGGAACATGGCTGTCCACTTCCAGACCCAGCACCTCGAAGCATATTTTGCGGACCAGGGAATAGCCGTTGCTGTGCAGTCCGCTGGAAGCGATACCGATAATCTGGTGGCCGGGGCGGATCTCGGAACCGTCCACGATTTTGCTGTTGTCCACGATCCCTACGGAGAAGCCGGCCAGATCGTATTCGTTGTCCCGGTAAAAGCCGGGCATCTCGGCGGTCTCCCCGCCGATGAGGGCACACTTGGCCTGAAGGCAGCCTTCGCCGACACCTTTGACGATTTGGGTCACCGTGCCGGTTTTCAATTTTCCCGTTGCCAGGTAATCCAGAAAAAACAGGGGCCGGGCGCCCTGCACAGCGATGTCGTTTACGCACATGGCCACCAGGTCGATCCCTACCGTGTCGTGGCGATCCATGAGAAAAGCGATCTTGAGTTTGGTGCCGACCCCGTCCGTGGAGCTGACCAGTACCGGGCTTTTCATGCTGTTGGTGTTCAGTGAGAACAGTCCGCCGAATCCGCCGATTTCACCCATGACGCCGGTTCTACGGGTTTTTTTTGCGATTTTTTTAATGGTATCGACAAGCATATCGGCCTTGTCGATATCGACGCCGGCATCGGCGTAGGTCAGCTTTTTCTTCATGCATGCACTCCTGGCATGGGTTGGACTGAGAAGTAAGGTGGCGTAAAAATAATCGGATACCGGCCAAAAGTCAAACCCATTTCGTAGGATGCCGTTCAATTAAAACACATGTTCTCGAACGGTTCGCCGTCCGCATCCGCCGTTTTCGGATGGACGCCAACGATCCTAAGGAATGGAAAGCGCGAAGCGCTCGGCATCAGTGTTTGAAGCAGACATCGATTTTTTTGACGCCCTGGACACCCTGAAGGATTTTATCAATTTCCGCTTCCACTTTTTCTTTATTTTTCATTGCGGTTTCCATCATGACGGTGACCGTTCCGGCGTCGGCGGAGACATGTCTGGTCATCGGAAATGCTTCCACCAGGTTGGCTTTGACTTTATATTCAAGGCATTTATTGTCAAGGGCCTGTCTTGCTTCAGGTGAAATCTGAAAACACGGCAGTTGAACGGCGTCGGCGATCATATCCACTACATGGTCCTCGTTCATCGTATCGATTTTAAAAACCATGTCGTAAAGATCGGCATCCGATGTGTCGATGCCGTATAGGTGAAGGCTCCATTTGCGACGGCCTTCATCGATTTTTGCGATCATTTTCTCCGCATTATCCGCAGAGACGCCTTCATTGTTCATCACGATTTGGATCCGATGGCGCATATCGGCATTGATTCTGATTTTGCATACATTGGGAATATCTCTGACAAAGAAATGGCCTGCAAACCCATGGTAGACCACATTGTCCTTTGCGATGCTTTCCAAGAAAGCGGAACGTATGTATGCAATATACTTCTCTTTCCCGAGAAAAAGACGCTCGATAAACGATGGTGGATCCTCGATGGCATTGACAAGCTTGATTTCAGGGATGTTGAAATTTTGCGATGCGTCCAGCAACACTTTTCGGGATACACATTCATATCCCAGCTTGTCGGCCAGTTTTTCAGCCACTTCCGATCCATACCCGTAGCTGCCTCTTGAGATCGTAATAATTGACATCGTCCCCTCCCGATCATTCGTAACCCTTCTTATCCTATGGCTCTCCTGTTTTCGAACGAACCGGCTCCCACAGGCCGAACCTCCCTTGCCGCATGATAGGTAAGGCTATCAATATATAGGCGGTTTTTCCAGTCTGGAATTGATTTTCCCCAAGTTTGCCTGGATTCTTCGTGGTGTCGGGGCGGGGGTTGGAATGGTTTTCAATGGCGGAAGGGTTGGCGGTCTGGCAACCGGTTGTCCGGCGACGATGCCGGGGGAGGGTGGGAGTGGCCCCGGGGGAGGCCACTCCCTGTTTGGATAGCCGATCACACCTTTTCCACCTTCACGAAATGTTCCTGGTAAGCGACGGCGCCGCCGGCCTGGTCCCAGACCGTCAAACCGCCGGACATGAAATTGTTGTCCGCGAGTCCCTTGCCGAACGCACGGCTTTCGGCGGACAAGCGGTGGCCGAATCCGTGGATCAAGAATATCGCTTCGGGATGGATCATGTCGGTCACTTTGGCCCGAATGGTCTCCGAATGACCATTCTGGGACACCCGAACCGTGTCACCGTCGTTCACCCCGATGCCGCCGGCTTTTTCACGATTGATCCAAAGCACGTTTTCAGGCATTTTTTCGAACAGGAGCGGATTGTTCACGGTGTGCCCCTGGGTATGGAGAATGCACCGGCCAAAGGTCAGGCGGAACTGGCCTTCCGGCGGCGACTGGGGCGAGCCATAGGGTTTGAGGGACAAGATCCCGTGGCTTTCCAGTCTTTCAGATACCAGCTCGAATTTGCCGCTGGGGGTTTTGAATTTGAAGGTTTCCATGTCCTTGTAAATCGGTGCATCGGATAGGGGGACCATGCCGGTGGCATTGAAATCCTCGATGGATACACCGGTGCCTTCCAACTGGTATTTCCACAGGTCCTCCACCGAATCGAAGGCCAGGTCGGGCAGGTCCATCCGCTGGGCCAGTCCGCCGAAGATTTCCCAGTCGGCCCGGGTGTTATAGCGGGGCTCCACCGCCCGCTGGCGAACGAAAAATTGCGGCTTCAGGGCATTTTTGGTGGCAATCACGTCATCGCGTTCCAGGTACGGGGAAAGGGGCAGGACCACATCGGCGTACCAGGCCGTGTCCGACCAGCTGAAGGTAATGGATACCAGCAGGTCAAGATTGTCCCAGAGTTCCTTGACCCGCTTCTGGTCCGGATAGGCCATCAGCGGATCGTGTCGAAAGGCGATATACCCCTTGACCGGATAGGGATCGGCGGTCTCCATGGCCTCGAACATCAAATGGAGCAGTCCGGGCCCCGTTTCGAATTGCGGATACCGCCATCCCACGCCGTCGGCCCGTTTTTCTTCGGGTTTGGGGTACAGGTCCATAAAGGAATTCAGCCCATTTTTCCCCATATCGCTCGGTTTGTTGACAAAGGGCAGTCCCCCTTTGGCCCCGTAGGCCCCCAACAGGGCATTGATGGTATAAATGGACCGGCAGATGTAAAAGGAGTCCTTGTAGCGTGCGGCCATCCAGCCCGGATGCCAGATCACCGCGGGGCTGGCCTCGGCCAGTTCCTTGACGAATGCCTGCAGCTGGGTGGCAGGGATGCCGGTCTCCTGTTCCGCCCATTCCGGGGTGTACGGCGCGACGAACTGTTCCAGTTCATTCATGCCCGCCACGTGGGCCTGGACGAAGGCTTCGTCGTACAGCCGCTGGGCGATCAGTTCGTGAATCACCGCCAGGTTGAACGCATAGTCGGTACCGGGTCGGATCTGCAGGTAGCGGTCGGCCTTGGTTGCCGAAATATTGGCACGAACGTCGATCACGGTCAGCTTGCAGCCATGATCCATGGCATGCATGAGATTGCTCACTTCCAGGATATTGACCGCTTCGAAAATATTTCTGAACTGCAGCACCACGTGCCGGGCGTGTTTCAGGTCGTAGGCCACGGCCTTTCGCCCCATGCCGGTCAGGGAAATGGCCGCATGCTGGATATTCCGCGCACAGGCCGAGTCGTGGTTGCAGTAGTTGGGGGTACCGAGGCCGCGCAAAAATGCCCGATGATGGTCCCTGAAAGGGCCGCCCCGGTCGGAAAAGGCGATCCCCCGGGCACCGTATTTCTCTTTGATTTTCGTCAGACGATCGGCCACGTAATCCAAGGCCTCGTCCCAGGAGACCTCCCGCCACTTGCCTTCACCGCGTGCGCCCGTGCGGATCAGCGGCGTCTGGGGCCGTTCGGAGTCTTCTATCAATGCGGTTCCGGCCACCCCCCGCGGGCAGACCCCGGTCATGGCCGGAACATGGGGGTTTCCCCGGATGCGTTTCACATTCCCGTTTTCCGATTCCACTTGAATGGGGCAGCGTGATGTGCACATACCGCAGATACTGAACGCCTTGCTTGTGGTCATCTGGTCTTCTCCTTTGGTTCAATGATAAACATTCGCGCGGCCGAAGATTTCCCTGCCGCGTCAATCGATTCGCGATCCATTAATTTGCGCCAAGGCGACTGGCGGTACCATTTTCCTCATCCTATGTCAATGGCGACATAACGACATTCGAGAAATTTCATTTTGACAAATCGATTCAATTGTAATATTTATAGTTTGATTTCAGTACCTTTCTGATATTCATAGCAACTTTTTCCCAAACTCCAGGAAGAGAAGTTGCTGTCCGCATTGGACCCACCACACCCCCGTAAAAGGAGGCGACCCATGACCCGCTTCGCCCGATTGGACCGTTTACCGCCCTACGTATTTGCCACCGTCAACCAGATCAAAATGGAGGCCCGGCGGGCCGGCGAAGACATCATCGATCTGGGCATGGGCAATCCGGATATCGGCACGCCCCGGCATATCGTGGACAAACTCACCGAAGCCTCTCAAAATCCCCGGAACCATCGCTACTCGGCCTCCATGGGGATTACCAAATTGCGCGCGGCCATCAGCGACTGGTACAAGCGCCGTTACGACGTGGACATCGATCCGGAGAGCGAAGCCATTGTCACCATCGGCGTGAAAGAGGGCATGTCCCACCTGATCCTGGTGACCATCCGCCCCGGCGACGTGGTGTTCGCCCCCAATCCCACATATCCCATCCACCCATACTCCTCCATTATTTCCGGTGGCGACGTGCGTGGAATTCCGGCGGGGCCGGACCAGGATTTTTTTGAAAACATGATCCAGGCCACCAAGCAGACCTGGCCGCGTCCCAAGGTCCTGGTGCTCAGCTATCCCCACAACCCCACCACCGAGGTGGTGGATCTGGAATTTTTCCAGCGGGTGGTGGATTTCGCCAGGGAGAACGATATCATGGTCATCCATGATTTTGCCTATGCCGACTTGACCTTCGACGGCTACAAGGCGCCCAGTTTCATGCAGGCCAAAGGCGCCAAGGAGGTGGGCGTAGAGTTTTTCTCCATGTCCAAAAGCTATTCCATGGCCGGATGGCGGGTGGGATTTTGCGTCGGCAATCCGGAGACGATTTTCGCCTTGAAGCGCATCAAAAGCTACCTGGACTATGGCATTTTCCAGCCCATCCAGATCGCCTCCATCATCGCTTTGAACGGGCCTCAGGAGTGCGTGGCCGAAATCCGGGATACCTACAAATCCCGGCGGGACGCGCTGATTTCCGGGCTTTCCCGCGCCGGATGGGAAATCGAAAGCCCCAAGGGTACCATGTTCGTCTGGGCGCGGATCCCCGAACAATACCGCAGCATGGGGTCGGTGGAATTTTCCAAATTTCTCATCCACGAGGCCCAGGTTGCCGTATCGCCGGGCCTGGGATTCGGTGAGTATGGCGACGACTTCGTACGTTTCGCCCTGATCGAGAACAACATGCGTATCAACCAGGCCATTAGAGGTATCCGTAAAGTACTCTAAGCTTTTAAAAATGTCGTAATCGATACCTTGAATTGCAGCTAACGGCAAAAATAGGCGCGCCAGAGACATGCGAACCAAGGTCACGGCTCCAAAGCTTAAAAAGAACTTGCTGACCCGAGAACGGCTGTTCGACCGCCTGGACCAGGCCGACCATGAATCGGCGATCTGGCTCACGGGGCCTGCCGGATCGGGGAAGACATCCCTGATTGTCGGTTATCTGAAACAAAAACAAATTCCTGCCATTTGGTATCAAATCGACTCCGGGGATAATGACATCTCCAACTTTTTCTATTATCTCAACCAGGCGGTTTCACCGCTGCTCAATCCTCAAAATCCTCCGCTGCCGTTGCTGACGCCGGAATATTCGATGGGTGTCGATACGTTCGTCATCCACTATTTTGAAAGACTTTTTCAGCGGCTGCAGCCGCCAAGATGGATGGTTCTGGATAATTTTCAAGAGATTCAAGACGATTCACCATTGGCTCAACGGTTGGCCGGCATCATCGAAAATATACCGTCGGGCTTCAAACTGGTGGTGATCAGCCGTCACAATCCCTGGCCGGGTATGGCCCGACTGCGTGTTAACCAGGTGCTGAAAATGATCGGAGGAAAGGATCTGGCGTTGTCTCTGGACGAATGCCGGCAGTTAAATCAGATCCTGGATTGTGATTGGTCGGAAAAAGCGGTCGCCGAGGTTCATCGTATCACCAAAGGATGGATGGCCGGACTGGTTTTGCTTTCCCTGCATTCATCCTTTAACCCGGAATCGGAAAACCGGTTGGCCGCAATCAAGCCGAACGGCGTTTTTGATTATTTTGCCGCCGAAGTGTTTAAAAACTGCGATTCCATGACCCAACAGTTTCTGACCCAGACGACGGTGCTGCCCCACATGACGGCTGAGACCGCCAAACGGTTGACCTCAATGGACGCGGAAGCGATCATCGCACGTCTGCTGCATAAAAATTTTTTCCTGGAACAACGACAGTTGGAGCCGCCTATCTATCAGTACCATCCATTGTTCCGCGATTTTTTGATGCAGATGGCCTCACGATCGATCGGCCCCGATGCCCTGAAAGATATCATGAACCATGGGGCTGAGATCATGGCGGAACTGGGATTGGGACGGGAGGCCGTCAGCCTGTACCGCAAAGCCGTAAACTTCCTGCCGATGGCCGAGTATATTCTCTCCCAGGCACCGATGCTGGTGGCTCAGGGACGAACCCATACGTTGAATCAATGGATAGACGGTTTCCCCGCCGATCAGATGCATGCCCATCCCTGGCTTCTGTTCTGGAAGGGAGTCTGTCTGGTGCACATTCATCCCGCGAAAGGAAAGGACCTTTTCATTCAGGCATACGAGGCATTTGTCTCCAGCAGGGACCTGATTGGACAGGTGTTCAGTTGGTCGGCGCTTATCCAGGTGTTTCTGATGATACGGGACACTTTCGAGGATCTGGATCGGTGGATCGGCGAAGGGCAGCGTCTGGAACCGATGATTCCCGAGGATGCGGGACCCGATATCGCCGGCCGTTTTTCCTCGTCTTTCCTGTTTGCCCTTTCGTTGCGCAATCTTGGGCATCCGGAGTTCTTTCGCATTCAGGAGCGCTGTGAGAACCTGCTGATGCACTGTACCGACAATCAGGTACAGGACGCGCTCGGATCCTATCTGAGTATGTCCTATGTATGGATGGGCCAGACAAACCGCATGGGCGCTTTGCTGAAGCTTTCCAAACCGCTGATGATGCACCCGGATTCACCACCCGTGACGAAAGTGAACTTCCTTGCCGTCAGCAGTTTTTATTCCATCATGGTCGGGGATTGGGACAACGCCCGACAAGCGATTGAGCAATACTTTACGCTTTCCGAAAAGTCCGGCATCCGTGTCTACGATTTTAACGTGCATGGTTGGGCATCATACATGGGTGTTCTGACTGGCGACGCCCGGCTGTCACAAGAACATTTGGAAGGGATGGAGCGCCTGTTGTCACCCCGTGCCGTCTGGGACTCGGGACAATATCATTACACGATGGCACTGGCTGCACTTCTTGCCAGGGATTTCTCCCACTGCCGGTTTCACCTGGATGAGTGCAGAAAAATTGCCGACTACGCTGGTACGCCGAATCCCATGGGGTTGAGTCGTGTATTGGAGGCAACCTTTTTCATCGTTCAAAATGACTTTAAAAAGGCGATTGAAGCTATCGATTGTATTTCACGGATCAATGTGTCGCAACATACCGGGCACGTCTTCTTTTTAAAGGAGCTTGTTCTCGCGGACTGCGCGTTAACGCAAAAACGTAAAGCGGAAATGATCGCCCATTTACAAGCAGCCCTCTCGGATGCGGCTCGGAACGGAATCATGATGCCGTTGGGCCTCAGTCGTGAACGATTGGCGGTTTTGTTTTCCGAAGCGATTCGCGCCGATGTCGAGACAGATATGGCGACCGAAATGATCCATCGGTTTCAACTGCTGCCTTCACCGGAAAATCTCATTGGCCAGGCATGGCCATGGCCGATCAAGCTGGTCACCCTGGGGTGCTTCGAGATTTTTCTCGACAATGAACGCCTTGCCATCTCGGGGAAGACGCCCAAAAAGCCTCTGGAATTATTGATGTTGCTGGTCTGCAAAAATGGCCGGAGCATCAATCGGGAAATAGTGATGGACCAACTCTGGCCTGAGGCGGATGGTGACCGGGCGGTTCAAAACATCAATACGACATTGCATCGTCTGCGCAAATTGCTGGGTCGAGACGATAGCATCATTTTGGAACATGGCCGTCTGTCCCTCAATTCGGAACTGTGTTGGGTCGATGCCTGGCATTTCGAAGCCATGATCGAAAAGGCCGGATCGGAGCAACACCTTGAAAAAAGAGTCGATTTGCTGTCCCGAGCCATTGATTTATATGCAGGACCCTTTTCCGGGAACCACGACGGCATCGAGTCGGGAACGTGGTATGCGCAACGACTGAAAAGCGTATGGGTGGATGCAGTACTAAGCTTAGGCCGGCATTACCTTAAAATGGATCGGATTGATCGATCGAAAAACTTGTTCCAGCGGTCGCTGGTCACCGACGATTCGGTTGAACCGCTTTATCGGGAATTGATGGCATTGCTTTACGGCCAGGGCCGTTTTGCCGAGGCGAAACTGGTTTTCAACCGTTGCCAACGTGCGTTGTCCAAAAGGGGGTTGATGCCGGCAGACGCCACCATGGCCCTTTTCAATAAGCTGCAAGCGGAACGGTCAAAATTTAAACTGAAAAAGTAAATCCTCCCTTTTTCCCAACCGCCTCTTCATTTTCGCCTGCAAATCGTGGTTGGTCTCTATCCATGCAATTTTTACGGAAGCAATGAAAAAAACGCCATATGTAAGTAATCTGTAAGCCCGCCACTGCCAATATTCAAAAAAGCTCTTCAGGTTGTTCCCAACACTTTCTGCACCATCCATCATATCCAAACCGAGATCGAAAGGAGGTAGCTTATGTCGAAAACAGGATGTAAACTTGTTTTGGTTGCAGCGCTCCTGATGTTAACCGTCAATACGATCCATGCCGAAGAAAGAAACCGCGCTGAAACGTACCAAGACTGCTATGAAACGCATCTCAATAATATGATAGAGAAATGCGATAGCAAAAAAGTTTATCGGGATTCAAGATCGAATGAGTTGCGTAACCTATCTGCAGTTTCAACAATGAAATCGGCTTATTTGCGTGAATTCAAATTGGAACTGATCGATGAGATGGAAAAGCACGAAGTAGGAAACAAAAGCTATCAAGTCCAATATTTTCTCAACAATAAATTTTTCGAAATAGCGAAGAATCCGTAGGCGATAGCAGGATGATTTTTTTCGCTGTTGTGACGCCGCGTATTCGATAATTGGGGGCCGCCATTTTTGATAAGGCCCCCTGAAGCCCAGTTTTTTCCAGAACCAGTTTCTGCCAGTTGCAGCATAGGGCCGAGAATGCTCACGGGTTTAAATCCATTGGCACCTCCAAATTCTTGGGCGCTATGGGAAGGGACCACCCGCTGGTCCCTTCCGCATTCAAAAAGCTGTGAAGATTGGAGAACACAACATTCGCATCGACCAGGCTATCCATTTTTTTGCTTTCGAAATAAAATCCCCAGCTTTTTCATTTTATAGCGGAGTGTATTGGGATTTACGCCCAGAAGCTCACCCGCGCCTCCAGGGCCATGGATTTTACCATTCGTTTTTTCGAGAACGCGTTGAATATGCCGTTTGACGAGCGCATCGAGTTCCAGCGTTTCGTTTTCGGTCGCACCGGTATTGGCGTCGATCTGCTTTGATGGCGAGGAAACCAGATCGTCAAATCGAAGCGGTTTGCCGCGATGCAGGATCAATGAACGTTCAATCAGATTTTCCAGTTCTCTAACATTGCCCGGCCATTCGTATGACATCAAGACCTCTATTGCGCCGGGGGTCAGGTCAGGCATTTCGCTTAATTTAAGCTCTTTTGCTTTCCGCTCGATGAAGTGCCGGACCAAAGCGGGTATATCGCTGGTCCGATGGCGCAGCGGAGGTATCGTTATGGGGAATACATTCAGATATGTTCATTTGTATACCTGTCCATGCCTTGTGCAGTCAGGACAATTGCACCGATCTGGCCACCACCGGTGACCAACCGCATCCGCAAAACCGATGATCCCTGAACTCCGTGGAAGCGAAGCATGTCAACGGCAATTGGGCTTTTCGCTTCCGAGTCGATAACGACGGGGTCTTCCGGTTCCCCCGCCGCGCGTCTGCGAATCAGATCTCGCGACGCTTTGCTCAAAGGGGTCAATAGATCGACTTTCTTCCCACCATCCTCCGTCGCAGTCGCTATTGTTCGCATCACGCCCAATGACGGTTCATTCAATTGCAGAAACATTCGTTCAACAGGAAGAAATTGATTCATCTATGGCAGGCAGGCCGCCATCGCGTCCTCGATCTCCAGGTTGCCGCAAATAATCAGTGAGGCCTGACGAAAAAATTCGTTCTCGCCGATCATAATGGCCCTCCTTTGGCAGGTTACAAGGCGCATAATTGTGATTATTCATAAAATCTATCCCATATTGTTAAATACCACAATTATTATTGCCAAAAATCACAATTACGATGTGTCATCCTGGTAACATACAGTAATAACTATATTTACAATAATGGTCCGATCCTTGCTGAAGCCAAAAGCCCGGGAGATCTGATTCATAGGGGATGCAATCCGTGGAGGTAACAAGTGGTGAACGAATTCTTTATAAGAAGCATGATTCGGTAACGGCATGAGCAGATTTTGGCTGAGGTGAGGGCCCGCCAGGTCCCGCCGCAGGAACGTCAACGAGCGACGTGCAAGATGAAGAATGGCTTCTGCATGTTTCGTTCTTTTTTCGCGCAGTGGAAAAGACCCATGGTCTGCAACCGACCGGCCCTGGATGAAAGAAAAAGCATATGAACTGGTCGGAAGTGATTACGGTGCGATCAACCGGAAGCAACACGGCGTCATTGAAGTCAGCGCTGCGGGAACTGATGGGCGATGTGCAAGAAGATGACGCATCTGGCCACATCCGTATTTACCATCGCGAGAAAATCGCTACCGATTTCTGCATTTTTTTGTCTCATGATGAGGAAACGGTTCTGGGTGAGGGAAGCCCACTTGGATTGCGCCTTGTGCAGCCGCCTTGAAAACGTTCGGACTCGTTAACCATTCGGTATGGATCGAGATGAAATGAAAATTTGTCAGGGCGCTGATAAGACTGGCCCACGTTGGAACTTTTTCCGGTATTCCGTCGGCACCAACCCGGTCTGTTTGGAAAAAACCTTTCGAAACGTGCTGCTGTCCTCGTACCCGACCTGGTAGGTGATTTCATCGAAAGACTGGCTTTCGTTTTCCAGTAAACGCTTGGCGATTTCTACTCTTATGTTCTGCTGGTAGCTCAAAGGAGTCTCTCCGGTAGCATTTTTAAATCGCCGTTCCAGGGTGCGACGGCTCATCCCACTTTTGCGCGCCAGGTGGTCATAATTGAAATTTTTGTCGAAATTCTTTTCGATCCATTCCTGCACCGGCAGAATCTGGTCGTCTTTGTGGTCTTTTCGGAATTGAAACATGCAATACGGTGCTTGGGTCGTTCGCCCGATATCGGAAATCATGGACTTTGAAGATTGCAAGGCTACTTCATGCCCACAGTATTTTTCAACAAGGTAGAGGGACAGGTCGATCCCGGCGTTATACCCGCCCGAGCAGAACAAATCTGTTTCGTCTGTGATCAACCGCTCCAGTTTGAGTTCTATCTGTGGGTAGCTCCTTCGGAATCGTTCCGCGAACCCCCAGTGGGTGGTGGCTGTTTTTCCATCCAGCAGCCCGGTTTCGGCCAGCACGAACACTCCGGAACAGATCGTTGCAATGTGGGTCCCCTGGCGGTACATCGACTTCAACCAATCGATCACTTCACCTTGACTGTTGAGTACCTTGTCGATATCCAGAATGGACGACACAATGATCAGATCGGTTTTTCGCACATCGTGAATCGATCCATCCGGAACCAGTCGCACCCCGTTCAAGCACCTGAAGGGCTTCCCAGTACTTGTCACCATACCAACATCGAAATAGGGAGTGACGGCCTTTCCGTTGAAAAAATTCCACATCACGCCGGCCTGGTAAAAGACATCCATCGGACTGGTGACGGTTGCGGCCATGGTGTTTTGCATGGCCAACACGGTAACGGATTTCATTTGGCCCTCCTTTTGTCACAATCAAACTTATTTATGTCATATATGCCACTTCCTCCACGCTGGATCAAGGGTTATTCTGGTACAAAATGGCGAAAGTCCCTGAAGCGAATCGTCTACCTGTACCCATCAACATGGAGGGCAATACAATGACAAATCATCTGGAAGAAATTTATGACCGATACAGAAAGGCCGATTTTATGGGCCGGTTGCACATCTACCTTCAGTTCCCGGAGTTAAGGGACGACTTTCTCGAGATTGATCGAAAAGGAGATAGCGATCATGTCGGATCAAACGGTACCCGAAAAGTGCCCGCAGTTGAATGCTGAAGTTACCACTATCGAGCGTTCCCCCTGCTTGAAACATGGCCTTAATTCGCTTCGATTGCAAATGCGGCCTGCATTCCTGAACCACGCCGATGACTGCCGCTGGAAGCTGCTGGCTGAGAACTTTCCTGGATATCAGATGCTTCTGGTTGCGGATAAGCAACCGGTGGCGGTGGGACACACCGTTCCACTGGCCTGGAACCAGAGCGCCGATGGTTTGCCCGACGCCATCGAAGACATCCTGTTGTCTGCCATCAGGTGCCATGAAACAGGCGAGCCGGCCAATACGCTCGCCGTTCTGGGTGTTTTCGTATCGACAGATTGTCAAGGCAACGGATTGAGTGCGCTTATGCTGAAAGCGGTGAAGCAATTGGCCAATGAGCAGGGGCTTACCTCGATGATCGTTCCCGTAAGACCGGCGTTTAAAAGCCGCTACCCGCTGGTTTCGATGAATGAGTACATTGCCTGGAAGCGTGCGGATGGAAGCCCTTTTGACCCAACCATAAGATACCACTGGAAAGCGGGGGCGACGGTCATCAAGACGGCGGCCAAGGCCATGACTGTCATCGGCACCGTCGCTGATTGGGAAAACTGGACCGAAATGCGTTTTGCGGAAAGCGGGGAGTATATCGTCGATGGTGCCCTTAAGCCGGTGTTGATCGATCTGGCCAGCGACCACGGATGGTATGAGGACCCATTTTTATGGATGCACCACTTGATTGAGAGAAAAAATGATCAAACGAAAGTTCGCATCGAATTGGAAATTGAAGGGAAGGACCTGCACACAATTACTAAATGCCTATCCACGAATGGACAATCGTTAATGAGGGGTGTCTTATGGAAAGTGTGATTGTAAATAATCTTCGGCCCGAGTTCGAGCCGGTGGCAGTCGGCTGGAGTAATACAATTCCTGATGATGCGTTTCAGTATAAGAAGGGCAAGTTCGGATGCATCCTTTATCTCTTCGCCGAGGCGGCCCGATGCGGAAAGGTTGCCGGCGGCAATCGAGAGACGATACCATGTAATGGCGGTCGTGCCGCCTTAGGGTTAGGTGTCGATTTTGATGCCTCGGATGAACAACTTGACCGCTACGCTGCTGTATTCAGCAAAGGACTCAAGTCCACCGAAAATCAAAAGGCATATCAAAAACAGATAGACGCTGCGCCAAAGAGTTGGAGGGATTTGCTTACATATGGCGAGCGAAGGCACTGCAGTGCCGGACTGGCCAAGGAGTGGATATTAAATGGTTTGCCCCGCTACGATATTCCTTACGAGTATGTGCTATTCAAACCTCTGAGCCGCACCGAGTCTGACGAGAACATCCGCGCCGTCATCTTCCCGGTGAGCCCGATGGAACTATCCGGTCTGGTCACGCTTGCAGGGTCGGTCATGCCGGGGACCGATCCTGTTCACGTGCCCCAGGGTGCGGACTGCAACACCATTGCAGCTTTCGCTTATGCCCAGGCCGACCGTGATGCTCACAGGGCTGTTATGGGCATGTTGGGCGTTGATGGCAGAGAAGTGATGAAAAAGCGGTTCCGCGATGATACCCTGACACTCACTTTACCAAAACCGCTTTTCGATCGCATGGAGGAGGAAGCTGGCGACTGCGTATTCCAAATCCCGTCATGGGAGAGATTGGTAAAAATAATTCGCAAGAGGTGAGATCCATTATGATTCGATTTAAGACCGACCGATTCTCACTGTCCCGAAAAGTGATTCCGCTGTTATTCTTGATGTCTTTGATACCGATTGGCTGCGCGTTGATAAAATCGAAAGCGGACATCGACAAAAGTCTGGAATACACTGTTATTGTCGGACGCGTCCTGGCAAACGCCTCGGGAAACGGGCCGATCGTTGTCGCCGCACACGCAATGGATGAAGGCACCCTCGACTTTCACTATACGGTCTTGCATGAATCCGGTGAGTACGAACTCATGCTGGTTCCGGGCAAGTACGAGATTTTTGCCTATCGGGATGAGAACAGCAACCTGATTTATGATGCAGGTGAGCCGGCAGGGCAATATGACGATCAGGGATCACTGCGTGTTCAGGCCGTTGGGGTGGTTTTCGATATCGATATCGTTATCCCGCCCGGGGCAGAAACGACAGCGATCCCTCATGGAACCATTATCTCGTCGTCACGACCGAAAAAGCTGTACAGCCGTCAGGCGGGCGACATAACGGATTTGGACGACGAACGCTTTTCCGAAGAAAATGGCACCAAAGGCTTTTGGGAGCCGATGTCCTTTTTCAGGCAGTTTGGCGGGAATATCTATTTTTTCGATGAATATGATCCCAAAAAGACACCGATCCTTTTTATCCATGGAGCCGGTGGAACCCCAAGAGGCTGGCGGAATTTTGTCGAGCACATCGACAGAACCCGTTTTCAACCATGGTTTTTTTATTACCCGAGCGGTGCCCGTATAGACAGCATGTCATACCTGTTGCTATGGAAACTGATTAATCTTCAAACCAAATATCGATTCAGCCAGCTTTATATTACGGCACACAGCATGGGCGGGTTGGTGGCCAGATCCTTTATTGTCAATTATGGCCGGCAATTTCCCTGCGTAAAACTGTTTGTTTCCCTGGCGACGCCATGGGGCGGCGACAGGATGGCTGAATACGGAGTTCAGCAATCTTCGGTCGTGATTCCGAGTTGGATCGATATGCAGCCCGAAGGGGATTTCATCGAATCCTTGTACAGAATGAAGATGCCGGAATCGGTTCGCTTCTACATGTTTTGCGGCCACAATGGAAATCGCAACCCGTTTCAATCGAACAACGATGGAACCATCACCCTGTCCAGCATCCTTGATTACAGAGCCCAATCCGAGGCCGAAATGAATTATGTATTCGATGAAGACCATACAAGCATCCTTTTCAGCCAGGCCATCTTGAACCAGTACAACACCATTCTCGATGAATGCGACGAAAAAATAAGCGCATCCCGCAATCGATCCGGGGGATATGTAAGGATTCACTTTTCCTTCGACGATGAATTCGACGGTGTGAGACCGGTGCATATGTTTATCCTCCATCCCGTCGGCAAAAAGGACGCGGATACCGTTATCTGCTTAAGGGATGAGGACAACGGAAAAGTACTTGGTCCCTTTCCTTCCGGGGAATACGTTGCGAGCATGATTACACCGGCTGCCAGACCAAAGAAAAACAATATCCACGTTACCATTCGTAGCCATACCACAAAAGACCTGAATTTCGTTTTTATGCCGGACGGCGTGATTCGCGGATGCGTTGCAGCCGATTTGACACCGGAGGAAAAATCCATCGGAATGCCGGATTACCGATACCGATCCGCCGACAGCAACATTAAGATTGAGTCGATCGTATTGAAAGGCAGCGGATTGTATCGAAAACTAAGGCCAATCGAGGACAAAGACATCGACTATGACGATTTCCTCAACAATAACTACCTTGTTTCACGCGACGATTTTTGCATCGACACATGCTTTGGTTTCTTTGGATTGCCGACCGGGGATTACAAACTTATTATCAAGGCCAACGGCTATCAAGCCATCGAAAAGAACTATTCCGTCACCCCCGGCATCCTTCAATATTTTAGGGTAACCGAATTGACGCCCACTCCCAGCAGTGAGTGAAGCGAATCGAAAGGATCGCCGCGATGAATTTTTCGACCTTTTTCTCCAGACAGGCCCACAAGCCGACCGGTTTGTTTGGGCGATGGGTTATGTCCAGCATTTTTGATTTCGGCAACGAACCGCTGAATCGATTCGTATATTCCATCATGGCGGTGCAGGCTGGTGACCACGTTCTGGACGTGGGATGCGGCACCGGGAAATTGATCGGCAGGATAGCGCGGCAAACCGCTGGTTGCGTCGCGGAAGGCATTGATTTTTCAGCGTCGATGGCGGCGATTTCCCGGCGGAAAAATGGAAAGCACATTGCAGCGGGTAAGGTTCGCATTCATGAGGGCAATGTGGACCATTTGCAGATTCCAGCCGGCTCTTTTACCAAAATCTGCAGCGTCAATACCATTTATTTCTGGCCGGCCCCGGAATCGACCATCAAGAAAATGGTTCAACTGTTAAAGCCAGGGGGAATGCTGGTTTTGGGTTACGAGGATATTGCCCAGTTAAAAAAGCGCCGACTGGATACGGAAGTTTTTCGGTTTTATTCCAAAGACGAGGTAGAAACGCTCGTACGCAATACCGTGCCTGCATTCGATGTCACGACTCAATCGATGAATATCGGTCTGTCTGTTTTTCATTGCACGGTCGCTACCAAATAAAAGGAGCAAAGCGATGATTGTGATGCTTCTTGAAAATCGTACTGTACTGGAGCCTTGCACGCTTCCGGAAATGAATTACCAAGTGGACCCATATATCAGAATATAGAAACAATATTGGACTGCCATTTCAAGGATATAAAAGAGCCTGTCAAAACCACAGTTTTTTCAAAAGAGCATTCATATTGGCAAACACTCAGGAAAGACCTGTTAAGAATTCAAGGAGAAAGCAGATTGGACCTGAGCATTCATGTATAGACGACTAAGGAGCGACAGATGGGAAATACGAATCCGGTTTTTAAAGAAAATACCGAAAACTACCTGAGGCAGTTGGATTACACCCAACTTTCAAGGTGGGAATCGATCCTGGACACAACCGTTGACGAAAAGAGAAAAACGGTTCAGATTCCTTTTTTCCAGAGGAATTATCGGGTGTCGCCTTTTGGTGTGGTAGACGGCCAGGGAAAACGGCCCGATTATGGGGCCTGCGTGATTCTGCTTAAATACCTGTTGATGTGCCCGTTACAGGTTCCCAACGGGAAGGACTGGATCAGTTTCGCAGGTATTACAGCCCTGATCGCACCCTTTGCAGGAAACCTTTCACAAAAAATCGGAATCTACAAAATTATATTCCCGGGCCTGTTGATCTGTCTTCTCTCTTTCCAGTTAATGGGATAGTTTCAGTCCGTCTTGTTGATCGTAATCAGTTTGCTAATGCTTTTTTTGGTGTTTACACCTGCCAGCCATTGATGTTTTTGCTCATGGGGCAGCGCCGGCCGGAAGAATCGATCGGAAGCGCTTCATCTTTTTACATTTTAGCGTGAATCGGAGGCGGAAGCCTTACTTCCATATTTTTAGGCCCTGAATGGCGTCTAACGGCTGGCATGGCATTACCATCCTGTGTTCCATTTCACTGGTAATATCGCTATTCATCATGTCGATCATCGTGTTGAAGGAAAGCGATGCTTTCGGGAGGAATTGAAATGAACCCACCACAAGACCAATCTGACAAAAAGAAAATTAAAATAGCCGTTCAGATTGCAGAATTGTCCAGGCTTCTCGGGATGATACCTTCAGATGATACAATTCAAATCAAGGAGCCTATGACCCAAAAAGAAATGGCGTTATCGGATTGGTTCGGTGCCATTAGGCGCTCCTTTTTAAAATTATCGCTGTTGATCGGCAAGGAATTGGATATTCAATTGCCATAGTAGCAACGAGGATAAGCATAAAAAAGGTTTTCGTGGCAGGAATAACCATATATTTGAGAGCACAATTGTAAAATTCTAACCCGATGCGAGCAGGAGGAAACAATGGAAGTCAAAAAGGTAAAACTGGTCTATTTTTCACCCACTGGAACCACTCAAAGAGTATTGGAAGGCATTGCCAAAGGAATCGCCGTTGAAAATGTCGAGCAGATTAATCTGACCCTTCCGGAAGGAATGCAACAAGCAATTCCGTCCTTTTCGGATGAACTCGTAATTATCGGCGCGCCTGTTTACGGTGGCCGTTTGCCGGTTGACGCAATCAAACGACTGAAAAATCTAAAGGCAAATAACACGTTAGCGGTTCTCGTCGTTTTATATGGGAACCGGGAGTTTGAAGATGCATTGTTGGAACTGAAAAATCTTTCGATTGAGTTAGGCTTCCATCCGGTCGCCGGTGCTGCATTCATCGGGGAACACTCTTTTGCGACAGCGGATGTTCCCATCGCCAATGGACGTCCGGACAGTCAGGATGTTCAAAGAGCAATGGATTTTGGAGCAGGAATTAAAGATAAAATCGCAGCGCTGAAGTCAATTGACGGTCAAACGGAATTGGAGATTCCCGGCAGTTATCCCTACGAAGCCGGCGGAGCGCGCCCCATGGCGGTTGCACCGGTGACTTTAGAGGACACGTGCACTGTTTGCGGGACGTGCGCCAGTGTATGCCCGACTGCAGCCATTTCAATCAATGGGAGCGTGGCAACCGAGATCGAGCTGTGCATCCGCTGCTGTGCCTGTATAAAAAACTGTCCCGAAGGCGCAAGGGTTATGGAAGACAGCAAGTGGAAAAATATTGCCGCCTGGTTAAATGAAAATTGCAGTACTCGAAAAGAGCCTCAAATGTTTGGGGTGGATATGTGAACTTCAGAAACCTGATCCAGGCTACCTATTGTCCGTCGGGCAAATTGGCCATTTCCGGATGGATACTACCTAATACTTATCGTTACGGCGTGACCTACCTGGTCTGCGCGGTATGAAACAACACATCCACGGCATTGCGAACAAACTGCTCATCGGAGATGTTCTCCAAAGCATCGGGTGGAAAGGTTGTTTTGGCCTGCAGGTGGCCGGCAATATCGGAAAACAGGGCCACCCTTTTGTAGGCCTCCAGTTCGTCGCGCCGTAAAAGGGCCTGCATGGCCAGGGCGGCCTCGCCGGGAGCTGTGCGGTGGCGCAGCCGGGCCACCAGGTGAGGATAATCCCGCAGAGAGTTGTAGCGCATGGGGTCCAGGAAATCCTCCGGAATTTGCAAGGTCGCTTTTGCTTCCCGGATCACCACGGTGTTGGCGGCAAGGTCGCCCAGACGCTGGCTGCGGCGACTGATCAACGTGGCCACACCACCCACCAGGTAGATAAGAGGCAGGCTGTCCGCCGCCCGTAACAAGTTGCGGATGGCGATCTGGCCGAATTTCAGTTCCAGGCCCGTGAGATCCATCACCCGCAGTCCCAATAGGCGCTTGCCCACGGTCTGGCCGTGCCAGAACCATTCCAGGGCCATGGCATAGCCCATGTTGAGAACAAAGAAGAACAGAATCGAGGCGGCTTGGGAAAGATCCGGACTCAGCACGCCAAGCAAGGTCAAAAACACGTTGGCGAACTGGGCCGTGGCCGCGATGCACACCGCATCCACCATCCAGGCCAGGCTGCGGCTGACGGGGCCGGCCAGCGCCAGGGTAAAGACAATGCCTTCGGCGGTGCGGATGGCCAGTTGGCCCGGGTTTACCTTGTCAATCTGGTCGGCTGCAACGTTTTCCGTTTTGCGGGTCGACCCCGTATCGCTTGCCATCGTCTGCATGATCACCGCCGCCGGCGCTTAATAAAGGGGAAGAAAGTCGAACCGCCCAAGGGACGGGGGGTACCCCGGCCGGCCAACCCCAGATAGGCGCAAAGGGCCGCCAATTCGACGATTCCGAAGAGAATTTTGATTGCGTAGGGGATGGCCGGGGCGTGGTATTGGGAGAAAAAGGCCTCGATGACGCCGGCCCACACCAGCATCATGGCCACGCCGCCAATGAGGGTGACCACGTCGCCGGTGACAGCCGCCATGCGCCGGCCCAGGGTCAGGCCGGTGGAGCGGTCGATCAGGGCCGAAGCCAAAAGAAGACCGGCCTGACCGGCGATGACGATGGCCGGGATTTCGATCACGCCGTGGGGCAGCAGCCATCCGGAGAGAAAAAGCCCCTCGCCGGCTCGGATATAATCGGCAGCCACGGCTCCCAGCATCACCCCGTTGGAGAAGAGCAAAACAATGGTGCCGATGCCCCAGGTCATGCCCAGGGCCACCACCAGGATGGAGATGCGAGTATTGTGAGTCATCAAAAAGGCGGAGAACCTGCCCTTGATCCCTTCGAGCCGGTCCTTTTCCGCAGGCCGCTCCTCCTTGGCCACCCGTTCGGACGGATCCATCTGTAAGTGCGAGAAAGGCATGAGGACCGCCTTGGCTTCAGGGTCCAGCACCAGGGCGGTGGCCCCGAACAGGCATCCGATCAAAAGCACGCAAAGGGCCATGCCAAAGGCCTTCCAGCGGCGCCGGAAGGTGCGCGGCAGGGTGTACCCAGCCCACCTGAAAGGGGCGATGTGCACGGCCTTTTTCCGTGAGCTGTGGATGGCAGCGTAGGCCCGCCCCACCAACGATTCCAGGTAGGCGCGTACTCCCGGCTCGGCGGCAAAGGTGCCGATTTTTCCAAGGTCGGCCGAGGCCCGCTGATACAGGTAGTGCAGCCGTTTGATCGTGGCAAGGTCCAGCAACCGATGGGGATCGTTGTCCCGGGCGGCAAGCAGATCGGCCAGTTCATGCCAATAGGGCTGTTCCCGGACGATGAATTTTTTCAGGTCGATGATCATGGTATTACAATACCTGCCGCTGTTTGACATCCAGATACTGACGGACCAACTGGCTGCACAATTGGGACGGATCCAATAGTTCGAGGCCCGCACCGTGCCGCCGGATGCGGCGGCGGGTTTCGAACAGCGATTCCCACAGGGTATGGCCGGCTAGGTGCTGGTAGATCCCCGAAGGGCTTTTGACATCATCGCTGCTGAACAGGGGATAGGCCCCGGGGGGCCGGAACGTGTTGACCATCACCATGTGGCGGCGTCCGGCAATGGCCATGGATTCTTCGAAACTTTCGGCCAGCAGGGGGTCATCCAGGCTGGTCAAAAACACCAGCAGGGCCCGTTTGCGGATACGGGTGCCGATAAAGGCGAACAGCTCGTCGAAATCCGGCGACACCAGGCGCGCCCGGCGGTCGTACAGGGCTTCGCGGCAGGCGTTGTAATGGGCGTGGCCTCGGCCGGCGCGGATAAAGCAGTCCGGCCGATCGGAAAAAATGAGAAGCCCGTAACGGTCGGCCATCTGCTCGGCCACCACGGCCATGACCAGGGCGGCGGTGACGTAACGGTCGATAATCGTGGCCGGATTGACCGGCGGTGGCGCGTCCGCCGATTTCCCCCGGCGCCGGCTTTGACGCCGCTCGGTGAGAAAAGCCGCCGGGCGGGTGCTCAGGCGGGAGGTGTCCAGGACGACGTAAATCTCCTGGGCCCGCTCCACCTGGAACACGCGGGTGACCGGGCGGCGTCGCCTGGCCGTGGCTTTCCAGTCGATGTCCTCGAAACTGTCTCCGGGCATATAGTCGCGCAGCTGTTCGAACTCCCTGCCCTTGCCTATCCGGCGCTGGGTGTTCAGCCCCCACTCGCTGCGCCGGAAAAGCCCTGCCAGGCCGTGTCGGCCGCTGGCAAGGTTGGGATAGGCGCGCACCTCGCAAGTCAGATCGAACCTTCGTCGCAGGACCCATAATCCCAACGGAGACCGACGCTCCACATGGCAGCGGTTCAGGGAGAAACGACCCCGCTGCAAGGCGGTGCACGGCCAAAAAACGCCGCAGGCCGTTTGTTCGGCTTGGGTCTGGATGAAAAGATCGGTCTGGTCTGACGCAAAGGCCGAAGGCAGGGCCAGTCCCAGACGAAGCGGGCCGTGCATGGCAGCGGGCTTGAGGACGGTCAGCGTAATCCGTCCCGTCCGCCCGGCGGTCATGCGGATCACCGGGGCGACTTGTACGTCCAATGGGCGCATCCGTTTCCGGCCGGTTGCCTGGTCCCAGGCCGCGGCCGCACCCAGTGCCAGAAGCGCGGCCAGGGCCGGCCAGGGCGCTGCCGGGCCGTGGCCCAGAAACCAGGCCGCCGGCAGCAGGACCAGGGCGCAAAAGCCGATCAAGCGCATGCGGGGCACTATCATCGGGGAACCGTCACCTCCTCCAGGATTTGGCCGATCACCTCGTCGATGGAAAGCCCTTCGATTTCGTATTCGGGGCGCAGGACGATGCGGTGCCCCAGAACGGCGGGCGCCAGGGTTTTGATGTCGTCGGGGGTGATGAAATCGCGCCCCGAAATGGCGGCCAAGGCCCGGCTGCCCAGCAAAAGCGCCTGGATGGCCCGGGGGCCGGCGCCCACCAGGACACCCGGATGGCGGCGGGTCTGGCGCACCACCGCCACCAGATAGGCCAAAAGTTCCTCTTTGACCGTGATGTTCTCCAACTGAAGACTCAAGGTCGTGAGGGCCTTGGCCGGGATCACGGCCTTGACCGCGCCGCTGGCCAGCACCGCCTCGGGAGATTCGCGGCCCAGCATCCGACGCGCCAGGGCCAACTCTTCTTCCTCATCGGGATGGTCCATGGCGATTTTGAGCATGAAGCGGTCCAGTTGGGCCTCGGGCAGGGGATAGGTGCCCTGGTATTCGATGGGGTTCTGGGTGGCGAACACGGTGAAGTGGGGCGACAGATCGTGGGTTTTGCGGTCGATGGTCACCGTGCGTTCCTGCATGGCCTGGAGCAGGGCCGACTGGGTCTTGGCCGGCGCCCGGTTGATCTCGTCGGCCAATAGGAAAGTGGTAAAAACGGGGCCCTTGACCAGGCGGAAGCTGTTTTGCTGGAGATCGAAAACATGGGTGCCGGTGATGTCCGCCGGCATGAGGTCCGGCGTGAACTGAATGCGGCCGAAGTCGCCGCCCAAAACATGGGCCAGGGTGCGAACCAAAAGGGTTTTAGCCACCCCGGGCACGCCCTCGATCAAGGCGTGCTGCCCGGTGAAGATGGCGATCAGGGCATGGTCGATGACCTGATCGTGGCCGATGATCACTTTGGCGATTTCCTGTTTGGTACGCGAGAGAACGGTTTTTACGGTGTCGATGTCGATAGTCATGGGTATTTTCTCTGTTTAAGCAAATGGACGATATGGCCATAGGCCGCCACCGGATCATGACGGATCGCGGTGTGTTCTTCCAGCCATTGCCGGGCCATGGTCAGGCGTTCGGCGTTCACCTGGCGGGCCGCCGGGCCTGCCTGCCAGGTGGAAAAACAGATGGATATCAATTGCTGCGCCGGAATGTGCCGCTGCATGAGACTGACCAGCCCCTGGACGCTGTCGCCGCCCGTGATGGCTCGGTCCTCGTCTTGCAGGCCGGGCGGGGCCGCTGGCGGCACGAAGGTAGCGCTCTGGCGCCAGACAAAGAGCAGGCCGACGATGACCAGGGCCCCGAGGATTTTCTCCAGCCCGTATTTTCGGGCCAGGGTGGCGATGCCGGGCTGGCGGGCGATGCCGTGGTGGAATTCGTCGAAGATGATCCGCTGGTCCGGAGGGAGGAGCCAGGCCAAAAGCGGTGTCGCGCGTTTATTGCGCAGGGCCTCGTTGCTGAGCAAAAAGCTGTCGGCCGCCAGCACTAGTTCCCCCCGGCCCCAGGCGCACCGGACAAGGACCGGTCGGTCCGTTCGATCGATGAAATAGATCGAACGCCAGTCTGCATTCGCCACCTGAAAATACTGGGCCCCATGCCAGGGGACCGTTGCCGGCAAACCGGCCAGCGGCATGGTGGCCGCCAGGTGGGCTACGGGCTCCGAAACGCCGCGTCGGGCCAGGGCGATGGTAATGCCCAGATTTTCGGCGGCATCCCAGATTTTTTCCTCATCCGCCTCGTCGGCATTCAGTTGGGGTTCGGCCGATGTGGTGTCGTCTTCAACGGATTGCGTTTTTTCTTCCGGTTCCGGTTTTTCCTGGGCCTGGGCCCGGTCGCCGAAGGTAATGACCACGCGGCCGCCGTCGGTGGCCAGGCGGTCCATCAACCGCTTTCCGATGGGGCCCCGCAGGGCGGCCATCCCCGGAGGCAAGCCGCATAAAAATAGGGTTGTTCCGGGTTCCAGGTCCACCTGGTCCGGAGATCGATACCATCTTCGGACCGTGCCCGGCGCCAGGGTATCGAGGCTTTCGAACAGGGCCCGGGTGCCCAACGGGTCGCTGCGCAAGGAGGAGTAGGGCGGGTAGACATCTCCGCTTTCGAAACGCAGCATCAACAGGGCCGCCAGGCCCGCCAAAAAAGCGGCCAGCAGCACGGCGGCGGCCCAGGCATGACGGCGGCCGGATTCACGCACTTGAGCGGACAAGGTCCATGATCCTTTCCTGGTTGGATTTGAATCGGGTGACCTGTTCGGCGGAAACCGCGTGCATGCCGTACCAGACGCGGTCGTAGGCCTGACGGCAGTTGTCGAACAGGGCCAGCAGTTCGGGCGTGTTGCGCTGCCGGCGGGATAGCTCCGCAGCATAGTCTCGATTGGTTTTATGGCGGGCGATGACCAATTGCCCATGGTCGGCCAACATCGCCAGCACGGCCAGGTACAGGGCGCGTAAGGCCCGCCGCAGGTGATCACGGGCGAGCATTTCCGCGGCCAGGGACAGCCACCGATCAGCCGGCAGGTCCCGGGCCGTGATGGATTCGTCGGTAAGATCGATGGGCCGGACGGCGGCCGGGGGCTTGTGCCGTTTGCGGCTGCGGCGCTGCTGGACCAGGCGGCGCAAAAGCCACCCCAGGATCACCGCCAACAAGGCGCCGCCCACAAGAAACAGCCCAATTTTTACCCGGCTATGCCAGGTTCCGGCCGGTTGATCGGCCGGAGTACCGGTTTCGGGCAGCCAGCCGGTCAGCCACTCCCACAGGCGGCCTATCCAGCACCCCACGGTGCGAAACACGGCGGACAGGCCGTCAACCAGCCAGGTGATCGTTCTTTCCAGCCACGGGTTCATTTCCGGTTTTTCGGCGGCCGCCTCCCTGGACAGGCGCCAGGCAAAATGCCGTTGTTGGAGAACCTTGTCGATAGCCCGGTCCAACCGGCGGGCATGGCCGGGGTCCGTGGGGCTTGGCGTCGTAGATAGGCCAGGTCCGGCAGCCGAGGGTGCCGGCGGCTGTCCGGCAATGGCGGTAGCCGGCGCGAAAACCAGCAATGCCGCTGCAATCGCCACAACGGCTGCGGCATACCGGCCAAGGCTGCTGCGGATATCCTCACCCGTTCGGCGGGCGCGGCCGAAATGGCAGCGCAGCACATAGGCGGTTTTGACGATGGGGTCCACGCAAAGATAGGTGAGGCTTACGGCCACGGCCAGAAAGGTCGTGTTCAACAGGTGGCTGCCGCTGAGGGTGAAAACGGTTTCGATCCCCAGAAGCCGTTGCAAAAGGTGGGGGGTGAGAACCAGCAAGAGTAACGTATTGGCCAGCACCACCAGTCCGAAAAGGGTCATTACCGTGAGCATCAGATGGTTTTGCCCGGGCAAAAGGGCGGCCTGGTCTTTGGCCCCGGCAATCAGGGTGTTGAGGTTCTTTTGTTGCGGCCCGTCCATCACCGTGAGGTTCTGGTAGAAGGCATAGGCCCACCCCATGGGCAGCATGATCAAACCGGCCAAGGGGAGAACGATCCAGCCGGTGGCCTGGAGACCGGCCTGGCGGGCCGCCACCGCCACCCATTGCCCCAACGTCCATGGCGATGGGCTTTCTGCTTGCAACACGGCGCCCAGGTGCCAGCCAAAGCGCACCTGCCACAGCTTCATCCACACGAACAGCAGGGCCAAACCGGCTGCTGCCGGCCCGCAGTACCAGCGGGCAAAGGGATTGCGGCTCATGTCCGACCAGAAGAAGAGCAGTCCCAAAACAAAGGGAAGGGTGCCGATGTAGTAGGCAAACAAAGCCGGTGCCCCCTGGCGACGCAGCAGAAAAATGGCCTGTTCGGCCAGGATCAATCCATTGGGCCAGGCATCCAGGCTGGGGGCGGCGGATGACGATAGTGTACTCATGGGGCCTGCCACCATGGATGTTGCCAGATGGTTCCCTCGTGAACAGCGTGGGGAATGGCCAAGAGCCCCTGGCCCATCAGGTAGAAGCCCCCCCAAAGCAGCAAGAATCCCAAACCGCCGCACAGCACCAACCCCAGCCGGTTGCGCCAGGGGCGTTGGGTCGACCCATTTGCCGCGGTCGTCAAGGCCAGGCAATCGTTGCACAGCATGCGGTTTTCATGCTCGGTAACGCACTCCCGGCAGTAGAAATGGCCGCATTGGGGACAGCGCGCCACGGCCTCCCGGTCCCCGTGATTCCGGCAGCGCTGCCGGGCAAGGTCGACCACGGGACGGGGTTCTTGAACGGATGGCCGATTCATCGTCTCCATAGCCGCCTCACTCGGAACCTGGCTGCTTGTGGGTCAACAGGATCGCAAATCCGATTCCGCCCAGCAATAAATCGATCACCGCGCAAGCCGCCGTCACGCCGACACAAAAGGGCATACCGTTGAGCTGAAATTCGATATACGCCGAAAGGATGGCCCAGTTGTTATAAGCCGCCTGAGGGTTGTGCAGGGAGACGATCATGAACATATACATGATGTAAACGGCCACGCCCTGGGCGGCAATGAGTACCAGCGATGTCCAGGTGATTTTGGCCAGGGGGCTGCCACGCATGCCCTCGAAATTGCGAACCAGGGCCACAATGGTCACAACGATCAAAACCAAAAGCAGACCATGGGTGACCACCACCAGGGCAGGGTGGGGCGCAAACAAGTGCCCGCCATGGCAAAGGGCCCCGACCAACAGCGTGCCGAACAGCATCTGGTGCAGCCTTGGAGAAAACGTCGTGAGGCCTTTCGCTGTGTCCGCGTCTACCGCCCGGCTTCCCGGGACTTGGTGAAAGGCCAGCCGGTCAAAGGCGGGCGAATCCGCGGGACGGTTGCTTGCGGGCCGAAACGCCGAAGGTGATAGGGGCCCCTGAACACGTTCGGCCGCTTCCCGGATGCGATCCATGACCCTGCGGGCCTTACGTACCCGCTTCAGGCCCGGGAGCCGTTGCACCTGTACCGCCGTTTGGAGCTGGACCCGGCAACTGGGGCCGAGGATGAGGTTCACGGCCAGCAAAAGGAGGAAAAAAAACCCGAACCCCATGGCAAGGGACCTGGGAAACGTCTCGATCAACAGGCTCGCCCCCCAGAGGAGAACCAGGATGGTCCACACAAGGCTCCAGAAGTAATGGGTCCGGGTGCGAGTAAGGAGAACTGCCTGGATATCGGCAAAGTAAAAACGCCAATACCGTTCGGTCATCATTCCGGATTCCACCCGTAGCAGGTGATCGTCTCCCTGCCACAATGACTGGGTGAAGAAAAGGCCGAACCGGTTTCCGGATAATTTGCGGTATGGTTTTTTCCCGTTTGCCATGGACACCTATCCGAATGTATTGGTCGCCACCATGATCCAGCCGGCAATCTGGGCCACGGCCAGTCCGATGGCGACGATATAGCGCCAGCGCGAGCGCGGCAGAATCGTCGGCGGCCGCTTCCAGTAGCGCAGGGCCACGTAAAGCGCGGCCGGGGCCGCAACGATGGTGGGAAAGAGAAAGAGCATCGGTACGGTGGCCAGGGTCAGGGCCAAGCTGTCGTGATGGGTGCGGCGGGTATCCAAACGGGCCGCCTGGCGCTCCTCGCGTCCAGCCTTCACGCAGTCAAAACACAGGCTGTGACCGTCCAGTTCCACGGCACATAACGCGCACAGCAACCGGCCACAGTGGGCGCAGGCCACCTCGGCCGGCCGGCCGGGGTGGTTGTAGCATTCGGCCTGGCCTTGTTCCTGAACATGGCCCTGTGCCGGCGCCGGATCCGCGGGACGATAAAAGGCATTGAACAGATCGGCCCCCATCCGCGTTTTGCAGTTGGGGCAGGCAAACAACTCACCGGTGTTGAGCCTGTCCGGCGATTGAATGGTCCGGCAGTTAGGGCAGGCGATCATTGATGGTTAACCTTTGGCGGTTAGTGCCTTAATCAAAAACGGCTGTCGTAAAAAACAAGACATTTCAGGTTCCCTGCTACCCATCGGTATCGGTATCAGCGAAAGCGGCTATCGCTATCGGTATCGAAAATAGAAAAGGCCATTTCGATAGCGATGTTAGCCCATATATGGGAGAAATTACAGGTTGCGGGTTTCCCGCGTTAGCAATTAGCAGTTCGTGCTTTTGTTGTTGTGCATGGCTAACGGCTAACCGCTAATAGCTTACAGCTTTCATTTATGAATCACCCGGGTGGCGCAAATCCGGTCGTGCAGGCATCGCTTTTCGCTGTCAAAGGCCGCCATCAGATAGCCGATGCCCAGAATTATGCTGCTGACGGCTTCGGCCCAGAATCGTCCGAAGGCCCTCAGATAGCTTATTTGTCCACCATCCGGGGTGGCAACTTTCAGGCGGCAGACCATCTTGCCCGGTGTGGCGGCGAACCGGCCGAGGAAAAAGGTGCCGTAGCCTGCCGGAATTAAAATGCCCACGGCCATCTGCAGGCCCATCATAGCGAAATAAGGGCCCATATGGGGATTCTCGGACGCAAGATCCACCGAAGAGAAGAAAACCAGGTTCAGAGGGATGAGAAGAATCCATTGCGCCACCATGAGGATGATGCCGTCGATGATTTTGGCTGCTGCCCGGATCCAGAACCCGGCATAGCGCAGATTCGTCGGCAGGTCGACACCCTCCTTGAGCTTCTGGACAAACAAGGGTTTGCAGGCCGCACAGATGGTCCGACCTTCAAAACGAACCACCTGATCGGCGGGGAAAGAACGGCCGCATTGGGAGCAGACCGCAACAGACGAACCATCTTCAGGGCGCGGATTCTCGTTTGACGGGTCCACTGGTGCCGGGTGAGCCGGCCGGGATGGTGGAGCGGGCGGCTTGGCCGTCGAAGATCCGGGTGGGGACTGGTTTCGAACGCCATTTGATGAGACCGCGCCAGCCTTGCCCTTTTTTTGGGTCCATTCCTTCAACGGTTTCCATTGCCCCTGGTTTTCATAGCGAACCAAGGTGTTGGCATGAATTCGCTTTTCTTTGTACAACGCTTTCAGCCGGTTTTGGTCCACGGGGCCGATCTCGTTGTTTCCGTCCTTGTAATACCACTTCATGAAAACTCTCCTGTCTTTTATTGGCAGTAACTCGCCCCGGTGTTGAGGCCATTGCGTCACTTATCGGTTATTTACAAGAGCAACTTAAGTAGTCTGATTGTTGACGGAAGCGAAAAACAAAACAATGGTGGAACGGGTTGCTCGTTCATAGACGGACACCGAAACATGCTGAAAGAACAGAAAATCGCGAGTACTCTATCAAATGAGGGACCGTGAAGGCAAGTAAAAAGCCAATCAAGATGGATAGGTAAAAATTGAGAGAAATGGTTGGGCTTACCGGATTATTTGGTCCGGTTTTTTTATTTAAAACAATCACAACAATAACCAGAAATACTGCTCCAACAATAAAAGGCATTATATTTGCGAATTCAAGTTTTCCGTCAATCAGCATTTTCATAGGGAAACAGGAGCAAACAAAGAAATTCGTTGACAGACCGCCGCAGTTTTTTTACATCTTGAACATAATTGGTTATCGACCCTTTCGGTGCCCGCACGCCATAACGCGTGTCCGGGATAATAGGGAACCCGGTGCGATTCCGGGACGAACCCGTCGCTGTGAGCGGGGACGAAAGCCGCAATTACCACTGCATCGTACGACATTGAACGAAGCGATGCGGGAAGGCGCGGCAAGTAGAGCGATCCGCGAGTCAGAAAACCTGCCTGAAGGAAGCCTGTCCTGGTGGTGATGGCAAAACCCCAGACTGAAAATTCATTTTTCGGTCCGGGGTTTTTTTGTTGGCCGCGGCGGCTGCTTCCCGGTCCCAATGAACATGGGAGAATCTATGAAAACACAGATTGAACTGGCGCGGGAAGGCGTTGTCACGAAACAGATGCAGGCAGTGGCGGCGGAAGAGAACATGGATGCAAAGCGGGTGTGCGATGGGGTGGCCAAAGGGCAGATCGCCATCCCCAACAACCCGTTCAGAAAGGAGCAGAAGGCGGTGGGCATTGGACGGGGGCTGCGCACCAAGGTCAATGCCTCCATCGGAACGTCGTCGGATATCTGCGACATCGACCTGGAGGTGAGAAAAGCGGTGGCAGCCGAAGAGGAGGGGGCCGACACCCTGATGGAGCTGTCCGCCGACGGCGACCTGGATGCCGTTCGCCGGGCCGTGCTGGCTGCAACCAATAGACCGGTGGGCAACGTTCCCCTTTATCAGGCCTTCAAGGAGACGATCCGCGGGACCCGCAACCCGGCCAAGCTCGATCCGGAATACCTCTTTGACCTCATCGAACGGCAGCTGGCCGACGGCCTCAGCTTCATGGCCATCCACTGCGGCATCAACCAATACACCATCCGGCGGCTTAGAAAACAGGGCTTTCGCTACGGCGGTCTGGCATCCAAGGGCGGAACCTTCATGGTGGCCTGGATGGACATGAACCAAAAGGAGAACCCGCTCTACAAGCAGTTCGACCGGGTCTGCAACCTGATGAAGAAATACGATGCCGTGCTTTCTTTGGGTAACGGTATCCGTGCCGGTGCGATCCACGACAGCCATGACCGGGCCCAGATGGCCGAGATGATTGTCAATTGCGAACTGGCAGAAATCGGCCGTGAGATGGGCTGCCAGACCATGGTGGAAGGGCCGGGGCACGTGCCTCTGGATGAGATCGCCGGCAACATCATGCTGGAAAAGCGCATGAGCGGCAACGCCCCCTACTATGTGCTGGGTCCCATCCCTACCGATGTGGGTGCCGGCTACGATCACGTCACCGCTGCCATCGGTGCGGCCGCCTCGGCCCGCCACGGCGCCGATTTGATTTGCTACATCACTCCGGCGGAGCATTTGGCGCTGCCCACCGAGGCCGATGTGCGTGAAGGGGTGCGGGTTACTCGCCTGGCCGTTCATATCGGCGACCTGAGCAAATACCCCGAGCGTCGCGAGCGCGACCGCCAGGCTGCCATGGCCAGGCGGGACATGCGCTGGGGAGATCTGCAGGACCTGCTCCTGTTTCCCGAGGTGGCCCGGGCCATCCGGGACAGCCGTGTGCCGGAGCAGTCGAAGACCTGCACCATGTGCGGCGACTTTTGTGCCATGAAAAAGGGGATGGAAATTTTCGACAAGGAAATTTCCGGCGATAAAGTCGCCAATCTCGGGTAAAATGTTGCTATAAAAATGTCAAAGAACCAGGTCCTAATGTCAATCGAAGACATTCTGACTATTTATTTGTAAGGAGGACATCATGAACCTAATCGAAAAGAGCATTGCAGCGATCAAACCGCTGAATCAGGAAATTCTGGAAAAAGCCAACGAACGGCTGGCCAATCAGGCCAGGCCCGCCGGCAGCCTGGGCATGCTGGAGCCGGTGTCGGCCCGCCTGGCGGCAATTTTCGGAACGCTGGACGTCCATCTGGACAACAAGGTCATCGTTACCTGCGCTGGCGATCATGGGGTGACCGAGGAAGGGGTCAGTCTGTTTCCCCAGGAAGTGACCCCCCAGATGGTGTTCAATTTCGTCAACCAGGGCGCTTCCATCAACGTGCTGGCCAAACACGCCGGAGCGCGGGTCAAGGTGGCCGATCTGGGCGTCAATTTCGACTTCGAGGCGGACTTGCCCATTTTCCATAAGAAGATCGGAAAGGGCACGGCCAACTTTGCCGTGGTTCCGGCCATGTCTCGCGAGGATGCCATGAAAAGTGTCGAGGCCGGCATTGAAATCGTCAACGAACTGCTGGCCGATGGGCCGCTTGATATTCTGGGAACCGGGGACATGGGCATCGGCAACACCACGCCCTCTTCGGCCGTCATCGCCGCTTTCTCCGGCATCCCCGTGGAAAAACTCACCGGCCGGGGCACCGGCATCGACGATGCCGCCCTGGCCAACAAGGTCCGGGTGATCGAAAAGGCCCTTGAGCTGCACCAACCGGACCCCAAGGATCCATTGGATGTGCTGGCCAAGGTCGGCGGCTTCGAGATCGGCGGTCTGGCCGGTCTGGTCCTCGGGGCCGCGGCCGCCGGCATTCCCGTGGTGTGCGACGGGCTTATCGCCACGGCCGGCGCCCTGATCGCATGCGAGCGGGCTCCGGCAGCCAGAAACTACCTGTTCGCCAGCCATCGCAGTGTAGAGGTCGGACACCGCTTCATGCACGAGCACCTGGGTGTCGAACCGCTGCTGGATCTTAGGCTGAGGCTGGGGGAGGGTACCGGCGCGGCCATGGCCATGGAACTGATCGACGCCGCCACGCGGGTGTTGTGCGATATCAAAACCTTCGAGGAAGTGGCGATTGTAGACGCCCAGAAGAAATAGGCGCCGAAGTACAGATTTGATGGAAGTATTTGAACTCGGTAGATAAGGATCAAGAACGGCCTCCGAAAGGGGGCCGTTTTGCTATGGTTTGGACCCCATAGCCACCCATTTTGCCGTAGGTTGTGCACACAAACGTGGGGACCCTGCCTGTCGTTGTTCAACTATCGGCCCAATAATCCTTTAATTTTTTTACTCGTCTGGCTCAGAGGGAATTATCGTCACTGGAATCGGAGAATTCTTTAAAACCTTTTCCGCTACACTACCAAAACGGAAAATACCTTTCTCACCATGGCTCGCCATGACAACCAAATCCACTTTTTCTTTTGCAATAAGCTTAAGGATTTCTTTCGCAGGATCACCGATTGCCACGTGTTTAATATAGAGCGGACAGCCCTCAAGATATTTTTCACAAATTTGACCCAGTCGTTTGGTTGCCGTTTTATTGGCATGTTCCATCAGTTCCTGGACACGTTTTTTTTCAAAAGCACCATACCATCCGTCATGATGCGCGGTATCCTCAATTACATAAATGATATGGATTTCTGCATCATATTTCTGCGTCATTGATTTAACGTGGGGTAAAGCGATTTCAGATATTTTTGAAAAATCCGTGGGCCATAAAATCTTTTCTACATTCATGGGTTATCCTCCTTTACACATAAATATAGATCACCCGCTGACGCTCGATGCCGCTGTGCTGATCCTGTTCCAACTGCTTTGCGTGGTCTCGCATGTTCCTAAACCATTCGAGGCTTTGGAGAGCAGTGAGCGGTTGTCCAATGCCGCGGTCCCGCTTTTACATAATGCCCCATGCTGGTTGTCGAGTGTCGGCAGATTTTCTAACTGTGAAACACTTCTCTGGGCTCAATAAAGACCTGGACCGCCGATGTCGGACCTTCGGATTTCACGGGCGGTCACCAACCGGTAGCGATTATCATCCGCAGAATTTACGGCGGTATAGATCGACGGTTTCTGACGCCCGGCCTGGAACATCTGCACCCGATGCAGCAGAACACAAGACTCCATGCAATGACGTTTGTCTTTGTATCGATTGGGACAATTTAGACATGGTGACTGAATCATGTTCCCCCCTTCCTGCCTTGTCTGGTGACTTTGTACCGCGGTTGGGAAATACGGGCGAACCTCTCCTTGACGCCAATGTTCCAAAAACCAATCCATCAAATAAGACAGCAAAAAAGGTGCCATGCCCATTGAGCCTTCTGTCATCCGATCAAGCGACTGATGAGGGAGGCCGGACGATAATTTTCCCTGATGGTTTCCAACCCGCCACGTGGAATAGGAACCGTTAAGGTAACGTTACTTTTGATTCACCAAGAAGCCGGTAACGACAAAGGGATGCAGTCCACCGAGTGATCGGATATCCCCAATTTCCAATCCCACACGCTTGGTGATCTGCGGGTTCGTTGGAAATATCGGTATGGGTAACACGTTGTTTTGGCGACGACGGCACTTAGAGAAAGTGCATCCGGCCTTCAGTCGAAAGGTAGATCATCAATTCCAAATTTATCATTAACCGTCATAATATGCATTTATTTACTGAGGAATCGATTAAAATCCTCAAAAAGTCTATTAAAAAGGTTGTTCAAAAGCGCCCTGGATTTGGCTTACGATTGGCCAGGCAATGTGCGCGAGCTTGAAAATGTCATCGAGCGTGCCATGATAATTCACAGAGGTAACCCGCTCCACTTCGACGACTTGGGGCTTTCCCCGGTTGAATCGGTCAAGGCAACGGGTACTATGCCCGAAGACGAAACGATGGAACTTGATGCATTGGTCAAACGCCATATCCAACGTGTGCTCGAGCGAACTGGTGGCAAGATTCACGGCCCCGGTGGTGCTGGTGAGGTTCTCGCGGTGAACCCTGGTACGCTGCGTTCCAGGATGAAAAAACTGGGCATTTCTTTTCAGGAGAAAAGAATTAAAGGCCAAAAAACCAAAAGCGTTCGGTGATTATAAGTGCCGCTGTGGACTATTACCAAGAGTGTTCCAGATCCATTGAGATATTTCCTCGAACCGTCCAACTGCCAAAATCGGCCTTTTCCAGACCATACCTGCCGGATCGTGGCTAACAATAGCTCCAACCAACTATTGACTGGGCCAGAAAGAACAAAGCTGGCGAATGGTCTATATTGAGTATAGTTGGAGATGTATTTGCCGGTTGAATTACTATCGGGCCTGCATTAGTCAGCACAAGAATGCAATTGGGACACGGAATTTGTGAGTCTTCAGATTTTTCTTGCTTTGGTAATCAGCTTGTCGAACATCTTGACCTTGACGACAGGCGAGGTGGTGAATGCGATACCGGTCAGCTTCTGCAGAGCCACTGACGTTGCGAAGGCGCATTCCGAGTCTGGGAAATCAAGGGTGAAGGCCAGGTCATGCTCACCCATAACAGCATACATCGAAACTACCTTGCCTCCGTTGGCTTCAATGAGCTGAACTGCTTGAGTTGTCCTTTCCGGGCTGATCCCGCGGAGCGCTTCGCTGGAATATTTTCCGAACATCATAAAAATAGCCATTGTGATCCCTCCCAGTTATAGGCGTTAACAGAGCGGAAACGAATCGGCCGCCCACAAGATACGCTTGAGTAAAATATCCAACCTATTTATCCATAAAACAAAAGTGATCATTTTTACTTCTATATTTCCATTTGTGACCGTATCTGTCACAGACTCAAGCTATACTGGCCTCATCCACAACCAAAGGAGGCCAATTATGACAGATTTTTTTATCGACGAAGACTTCCCCTGCAGTCAGGTCGAATTTGACAATCGGTTTAATACCGAACAGGCATGCCGAGATTACCTGATCAATATGAAATGGCCAGATGGTTTCAACTGCCCAAAGTGCGGGCATAAAGAATACTGGATCAGTGCTAAGGGTTTATATATATGCACTCGCTGCGAATCGCCCCACTCATTGACGGCCGGTACCGTGATGCATGGGACCAAAAAACCATTGACCTATTGGTTCAAAGCCATGTGGTGGTTCACAACCCGAAAATCCGGGGTAAACGCTGTCAATCTAAAGGACCTGCTGGTTTTGGGCAGCTATCAGACTGCTTGGTCCTGGCTGCACAAACTCAGGCGTTGTACGATACGACAGGGTCGTGAACGACTTTCAGGCACTGTTGAAGTTGACGAATTCGTTATCGGCGGTCAGAAGCCCGACAAACGTGGCCGCGGTGCCGATGGCAAAACCATCGTGGTTGCGGCGGTTGAAAAAAAGGGCAAAAAACTTGGCCGTATCCGATTGCAAGTGGTGCCGGATTTCTCCGGCGATGTTTTAGATCAATTCGTATCGACCAACGTTGACCCAGGCAGCACAACGATCACCGACGGCTGGAAAGGCTACAACTTCCTTGATGACAGCAGTTACACGCACCATCCGATTGTGGCATCCAGAACCGCAGACAAGGACAGTGTCTTGCCTGGTGTTCATTTGGTGGCATCGTTGGTAAAAAGATTAATCCTTGGTACCTTCCAGGGCCGGTTTGGACCCGAACATCTTCAGAGTTATCTGGACGAATACGTGTTTAGGTTTAACCGCCGAACATCCCGTAACATTGGGAAAAAGTTCATGCGAATGGCTCAACAGATAAACTCGTCCAGCAAAATAATTTACAAACAACTTAGGGGCGGTACTTCTCCATATTTTCTCTTGGCCAATTAAAGCTTTATCACTTTAGCTTTGTGGATAACCAGGTTAACGAATTGTCTGGAAAGTGCTCTCAGAAGATACTGATAACCCCAACGTTGCAAAAGCCGGAGCGATTCAGAGCCAAGGCGCCAAGGGTGCCGCCGTAGTGATCTACTGCAATCCCTTGGCAACGCCAGATCTGGATTGCTCCGGCTTTCCCGCAAGGGGAACAACATGAGAAAATCATTGCCTTCCAGGAATTCACATTTGGTGCATTAATAGAATGCCTGACTGTTGTCCTGATTTGTTCATGTTTTCAAACAGTAACAATGACTTTCTCATGTTGTTATGCAACTATGGGGATAACAGTACCACTGCAATTGCAGCAATTACATCGCAAATGGTGGTAGGAACGATGAAATTATTTTCAATTTTAGTGTGCTACAAAAAATAACACCGCTGAAAACCAAATTGGACGATCTCCTCTTCATGGCTTCTCTTTTATCACCATGAAAATTATATCCTTATTTTTAGAGGTTTACGCGTCCGATGTCGAGGCAATTTCTCTGAATCGGCAGAACGTTCAGTTGCAGGAGTCAGATGCAGGATCTCGCGACGATCGCATCAGTTTGCTGTAACCTTTGACATCCATACTTAGAATGGCCGTCAATCTGCGCTGGGTTGCATTCTCAGCCATAGCATTCTCCCGGAATTTTAGAAGGATACATCTTCAAGTCAGCAAGATATCGGGATCACTTTCGCTTGAACCGCTTTTCGAAATAATTGTGAAAGGTTAAGGCAAGGAAGGAGGAAGAATTCACAATTCCCGATAGTTATAAATAGAACGGATTGGATGTATTGGTCAAGTGACGATCTGCATTAAGAAATTCATCGAGTAATACTGGCATGTTACTTGGCCTAAGGTATCTGATTTCCAAGTGTAATCCTAAGATGCTGTTAAATTTTAATCGTGTTAAATAAACCTGTGCTGAATACCAAAATCGATTGGCAGCGATTATCGCGCCTGCTGCCTTTTTCTGGCGAAGTTGGCCAGCCCGTAAAGGTTCGCCTCCGGCTTACAGATGACGTTCACGGGTATATCGGCAACAAAGCGGGACAACGGCCCCTTGTTGGTAAAAGATTGCATGAAGAGATCCTTTTGAAGGAAGGGGAGAATTTGGGGGGCGATCCCGCCGCCGATATACACACCTTTTTTGGCCGCCAACGTCAAGGCCAGATCCCCGGTTACGGCGCCGAGGATGGCAACAAACAGGTCCAGGGTTTGGGTGGATATGGCCTCGGCTTTATCTTCGGACAGGGCGTTGCGGGCAATCGATCCGGCTCGATCGGTAGACTTCTCGAGCGCTTCTTTCAACCACTGCGGCTCGATGCAGACTTTTCTGTCCCTGAGAAAACGATAGATATTGCAGATTCCGGGTCCGGAGCATACGCTTTCGACGCTCACATGATCGTGATCCGCCATCAGGTATTCCAGCAGTTGAAGTTCCAGCTTGGTGGAAGGAGAAAAACCCGCGTGGCCTCCCTCGGAAGGGAAAACGCGATACCGGCTGCCGGTGCGCGAACCATAGGCTTCCCCGAATCCGGTTCCGGGCGCGATAACGGCTGCAGGCGCGTCCGGGTAATGACGGCCCGGATTCAACACCACGAGGTCATCGAGCCCTAACACATCGATGGCATAGCCCAGGGCTTCCACATCATTGATCAACTTTACGGAGGAAAAGCAAAGCGTCTCGGCAAGCCCTTTTTCTTCCAGTTCCCACGGCAAATTGGTCGCTCGGACCGTTCCATTGAGGACCGGTCCGGGCACGCCGATAACGGCGCTTTTGGCCTTGATGCCGATCGAATTTTCGTAATCCTGTATGATTTCATCGACATCCAGATATTCCTCGCTTTTGTAAGATCTGAAATGCTTCAACAGAATGTCGGACGCGTCTTCATCGACCATCGCCAAGCGGGAGTGGGTGCCGCCAATATCGATTATGAGGATCATGTCGGCTTCCTTTGCGTCTTTTAAAAGGATTTGCCAAAAATTTTATCACCCTTGCAGGTAAAAACAAACGACTTTAAATGGAACTCCTACCCTTGCCCCTTTGTTGGCCCCAAACCGAAATTGTGCTATCGGTAATGGCGACGATCCCGGGCTTTGCAAAATGGGGAGACATTTTTTACAAGGAAAATTGCCACGATGACCCATGATCGCATCCAGACAATCGGCCACTCCCGGATTCAGCATGGACCGCTGTCCGACCGGGTTTACCTCATGCATCTGGGTGACGGGGACGCCGGGGCGGTCATCGACGCCATGCAGTCGTTGGCGCGGGACCAAGGCTACACCAAGCTGTTTGCGAAAATACCGGCCAAAAGAGCCGCTGCGTTTACGGACGCAGGATTCGAAACGGAAGCCCGCATCCCGGACTTTTACGCTGACGGCGATACCGCCCTGTTCATGTCCCGCTTCAGGAGTGAAAACAGGCGCCGGCCCGGCGACGCTGGGAAAATCCGGAACGTGCTGGAGACGGCCTTGCAACGGGCAGACGCAGGCATACGACGGCCGCTGCCGGAAGACTGCGAGTTGACCCGGATGAACCCGGATGACGCTTTTCAGATGGCGGATCTATACGGCCGGGTGTTCGAAAGCTATCCGTTCCCGATTTTCGATCCGTCCTACATCCGGCGTACCATGGAAGAGAATTTTCGCTACTTCGGTATCTTTCGCAACGCCAGGCTGATCGCGCTGGCATCCGCCGAGCGAAACGAGTCCGGGGCGGAGATGACCGACTTTGCCACGGACCCCGAATATCGGCGGGCCAGCCTGGCCGCCCACATCCTGACCGCCATGGAGACCGATGCCCGACAAAACGGCGTAAAGACGGCTTTTACCATCGCCCGATCCGTTTCTTACGGCATCAACATCATGTTTGCCCGCGGCGGCTACTCCTTTGCCGGAACCCTGGTCAACAACACCAATATCTCCGGTCGGGTGCAGAGCATGAACATCTGGTACAAACCTCTCTCACTGTCCAACGACCCCGGTTGAACGGCTTCGACTGGGAATTTGCGGCCTGCCGATACGCCTGCCGATGAATCCTTTTGATGCGATGCCATACCCGTCTGCAGCCGGGGCCTTCGAATTTTGGATTGCATTTTGACACCCACAACGCTACAGTCGAGCACCCTTGCCCAGTGGGCATCGGGCTGACGCGTCCTTCGGCGATCCTTTTTCATTTTTCATTGCGAATAGAGAGCCTATGCAGCACGACACACCTGCAACCCAACCAACGGCGCTGAGAGTCGAGGATTTGCGCAAACGCTTCGGCAGCCTCGAAGTCCTCAAAGGGGTATCCTTAACGGCCCGGCAGGGGGATGTCATTTCCCTGATCGGTTCTTCCGGTTCCGGGAAAAGCACCCTGTTGCGCTGCATCAACCTTTTGGAAATCCCCAATGCCGGGCGCGTCTGGCTCAACGACGAACGGATCGAGATGACCGTCAACCGGAAAGGCGAAACCGTTCCCAAATCCGGCCGCCAGGTCGATCGCATCCGGACCAAACTGGGCATGGTGTTTCAGCAGTTCAACCTGTGGACCCACATGACCATTATCGAAAACGTCATCGAAGCGCCGGTTCACGTTCTGGGCAAGTCCAGGAAAACGGCTAAAGAAGAAGCCCTGGGACTGCTGGAAAAGGTCGGTATCGCCGACAAGGCCAAGAGTTATCCGGCCCACCTTTCCGGCGGTCAGCAGCAGCGGGCCGCCATCGCCCGTGCCCTGGCCATGGAGCCGGCGGTGATGCTCCTCGACGAGCCGACCTCCGCGCTGGATCCCGAGCTGGTGGGCGATGTGCTGGAGGTCATTCGCCAGTTGGCCGAAGAGGGGCGTACCATGCTGATCGCGACCCATGAAATGGACTTCTGCCGCGACGTTTCCACCCAGGTCATTTTTCTGGATGAGGGCCGCGTGGAGGAACAGGGTCCCCCGGACAAGGTCTTCAATGCACCGGATTCGATTCGCTGCCGTCAGTTCCTGTCCCGTTTCCTCTAACGGAAGCGAACCGACGTCGGGCATAACATACCAAACAAGCAGGAGGAGGAGAAGAGATGAGAACATTACTGACCGCGTCACTGGTTGCGCTTGTCATCACCATGATGCTGGTTTCGCCGGTTCCCGCAAAGGACTGGAAAACCATACGGGTCGCCACCGAAGGCGCTTACCCCCCATTCAATTCGGTGGACAGCAACGGCAACCTGCAGGGGTTCGATGTGGATATCACCAAAGCCCTGTGCAAGCAGATGGGTGTTGAGTGCACGCTGGTGGTTCAGGATTGGGACGGACTGATCCCCGGACTGCTGGCCAAGAAGTACGACGCTATCGTGGCATCCATGTCCATTACCGAGGAACGCAAGCAGAAAGTGGACTTCACCGATAAATATTACGTCTCGCCGGCCCGTTTTGTGGCCAAGAAAGGCGCCAGTATCGATGTCAGCAAAAAAGGGCTGAAGGGCAAGGTCGTCGGCGTCCAGCGGGCGACCATCCACGAGAACTTCGTTCGCGATAATTTCGGCGACAGCGTCCAGATCAAGTCCTATGCGACGCAGGACGAGGCCAACATGGACCTGACCGCCGGCCGAGTGGACCTGGTTATCGCCGATGCGACCGTTCTCCAGGGCGGTTTTCTGGATACCGACGCGGGCAAGGGCTATGCTTTCGTCGGACCGTCCTTTACCGCCGAGAAATGGTTCGGCGAGGGGATCGGCATCGCGGTGCGCAAAGGCAACGGAGATTTAAAAGCGATGTTCAACAAGGCCATCAAGGAGATCCGTGCGAACGGAGTCTACCAGAAAATCAACGCCAAGTACTTCGATTTCGATCTTTACGGAGAATAGTTTAACGGACCGAAGCATGAGGACCCGGAAAAAATAATTCCGCAAAAAGCTGTCGAATGCGGATTTGTTTTTAGCGGTTTTTTATAAAGCTCCAGTGAGCCACCTCCCTCGCTCCCATGCTCCGCGTGGGAGCGCCAATTGCTCTTTCCTGATCAGATGGGGTTCCCACGCAGGAGCGTGGGAACCAGTCAACTGGAGCTTCATAGAGAACCGTATTATTTTTTTTCGGTGGCCGATGTACGGGAGTGCCATGCCGGAATTCTTAAACCTGCAGGGGTACGGATCGCTGCTTGCCGACGGTGCCAAGCTGACGATACTGGTGGGCCTTTTTTCCATGGTGATCGCCATGCTGCTCGGGCTGTTCGGCGCCTGGGGAAAGCTGGCCCATTCGCGCCTATCCAATTTTATCGCCGGGTCTTACACCACCATTGTCCGCGGCGTTCCCGAACTCGTTCTGATCCTGCTCGTCTATTACGGAGCGCCCACCTTGTTTCAGGACATTGCCGCCACCATGGGCGTGGAGCTTTTCATTGACATTAATCCTCTGGTCGCCGGAACGTGCACCATCGGTTTTATCTACGGCGCATTTTCGACCGAGGTTTTCCGTGGCGCCTTTATGGCGGTGGACAAGGGACAGGTGGAAGCCGCCCGTTCGGTGGGCATGGGTCCCGTGCTGTGCTTCCGACGCATTCTGCTGCCCCAGATGTGGCGGTTCGCCCTGCCGGGATTGGGAAATGTCTGGATGGTGCTCATCAAGGCCACCGCTTTGATATCGGTTATCCAGCTTCCCGAACTGATGCGCAACGCGGACATCGCCGCACGGTCCACCCGTCTGCCCTTTACCTGTTATTTTCTGGCTTCTATCATTTACCTGGCCATCACCATCGCCTCTTTGCTCGGGCAGCAGCAGATGGAACGATGGGCCAATAAAGGCATCAGAAAGGCGTAACCGAATGCCCCTGGTTCCCGACATTGTCATCGAAAGCCTGCCGCGACTGATGAGCGGCACGTGGGTGACCATCCAGATCACGGTCCTTTCGGTGGTCATCGGCCTGTGCCTGGCCGTACCGGTGGCCCTGATGCGGGTGGCCAAAAGCCGGATGCTGTCGGTTCCCAGCTACGTTTTCTGTTTTTATTTCAGGGGAACGCCGCTGCTGGTGCAGATTTTTCTCATCTACTACGGCAGCGGGCAGTTCGTTGATTTGTTGCAGAGCCTAAAGCTGTGGCAGTTTTTCCGGCAGGCCTATTTTTGCGCCGTGCTGACGTTGACGCTTAACACGGCCGCATACACCGCCGAGATCCTGCGCGGCGCCATCGAGGCCGTGCCCTGGGGCGAGGTGGAGGCGGCCAGGGCCTGCGGCATGAACACCCGGGTGATGTACCGCCGGATCATTTTGCCCAAGGCCTTCCGGTTGGCGTGGCCGGCCTACACCAACGAAGTGGTTTTTCTGTTGCAGGCCACCTCGCTGGTGTCGATCATTACTGTTATGGACCTGACCGGCGTGACCCGGGTCATCTCCGCCCGCAGCTTCGCTTTCTACGAAATGTTTATCGCTGCCGCACTGATCTACCTGGTGCTTGTTTACGGCGTGTTGTTCGTTTTTCGCCGGATCGAGCGCCGCATTACCAGCCACATGCAGGCCGTCAGTTGACGCGGTCGCCCGCTGCCCATTAAACATACTGCCATGCTCTGCGGCAGGCGCTTCCGTGCTTGACAAACCTTCCAGAAAAGCTGAAAATTATTCAAGACACGTTGACGGTCCCCTTCTTTCACATCGGGTTGTTCGCTGTTTCCGCTGAGTTCCTACCGAATGGCTGTGTCCTCGATATACAAATCGAAGCATTGGGCTTCAAATGAAGTTTTGCACAGGAGGTGCGGTTTGTTCCGGACGCCTGGAAACAATCGCCGCAAAGGGTTGAGCGTGGATACCGGCGGGGTGTCTGCCGAAATGGAGGAACGGATGGGAAATTATATTGAAAAGCGTATCTCCCCCCGCCATCCCGTCACCGGGCCGATTTCCCTGCATTCAACCATTGGCACCCCTATGAACATCAATGCCACTGTGCACAATTGCAGTGAAGAGGGCATATGCTTTTCATCAGGCCGGGAATTCACCGCCGGCACGACCATTCTTTTCAGGGCCTCCAACAGCGGGTATATCTGTACCTGTAAAGACAGGGACGACTGTCTTTTGCGTTCCATCAGTTTCGTGACGGTCAAATGGTGCCGCGAAAGCCAGGAAGAGGGCCGGCCCGTCTATGAAATGGGAGCGATTTATACGCTACCCCACTGAGATTAACATTTATCATTAAATGAAAATTCTCCGCTGGCGAACAGGTCCTGACAGGCCTCGACGGCGGCGGCATCGTACTGCCTGCCTTTTTTCATGGCCAGTTTTTCCAGGGCGTACCCGATGCCGTTGGCCGGCCGATACGGACGAAAGGAGCTATTGGCTTCCACAACGTCGGCGACTGTCAGTATTTTTGCCTCGGGCAGGATCGCATCCCCGGTGAGCCCCTGGGGGTAACCGGAGCCGTCCAGCCGTTCGTGGTGCTGCAGGGCCACCTGGGCGACGGGCCAGGGGAAAGGGATGTCTTTGAGAAGATCGTAGCTGATCTGCGAGTGAATTTTGAGCATTTCATACTCGGCCGGCAGCAGTTCGCCCGCCCGGCTGAGGATGGAAACGGGGATCCGGATTTTGCCGACATCGTGCAGGATTCCCGCAATGCGGATGCCCTCGATGGTATCTGCCGAAAGCCCCAGCTTGCGGGCAATGGCGCAGGCCAGCCGGGAAACCCGCTGCTGGTGGCCGGCGGTATAGGGATCGCGGACTTCCACCATCAACGCCATGCTGTGAATGCTGGCGTTCAGCATGTCGCGGATTTGGGCCGTCTTTTCGGCCACCTGTTTTTCGAGGATCTCGTTCTGGGAAGCGAGCTGTCCGCGCATTTCTTCCAGGGACAGATGCGTTCGGATCCTGGCACAGACTTCGGCGGCATGAAACGGCTTGGTGATGTAATCCACCGCACCCAGTTCGAACCCTTTGGTTTTGTTCACGGTTTCGGTCATGGCCGTAATGAAGATCACCGGAATGCGTGCTGTCGCCGGATCGTCTTTGAGCCGACGGCACACTTCATAGCCGTCCATTCCCGGCATCATGATATCCAGCAGGACAAGGTCCGGAAGATGTTTGGCCGCGTATTCCAGGGCTTTGGCGCCATCTTTGGCAATGCCCAACCGGTAGCTGTCTTTCAGCGTATTGACCAGCAAATCGATGTTGGTCGGGTTGTCATCCACAATCAGAACGAGATTCCGCGAAGTTTTCATTGGACTACCTGTGATGGGTTGCATATTTTTTTAATGGTTTCCAGGGCCTGATCGTAATCGTACCGGTTCACGTGGGCCTCCAGTCTGTCAAGCGTCGATGCATCGATGGGCTGCCCGGCTGCCTGCTGCCTGACCAAAGGCATGATGGCCATGACCTCTTCCGGATCGGCCCGGTCGATGGCCTCGGCCAGACGATTCAACAGCGAATCGAAAGAGCCGTCCATTGTAGTGGCTGCTGCTGCCGCACCAGTGCCGCATGTGGTCGGTACCAGCGATTGAATCGATCGGAGAACCGGTTCCAGGGCGACGGCCGCATGTTCGACCAGTCCTTTCAGCCGGCTGGACCGCTCGATCGCGGGCAGGGTCTCTTTGCAGGCCATTTCAACGGCGTGGGCCGCAGAACTCAGTTCGTTGGCGCCGATGTTGGCCGCACTCCCTTTAAGACCGTGGGCCAGATGGGCCAAGACGGTCAGGTCGCCGGCGGCCAGGGCCTGACGGAGTTGATCCGACGTCTGACAGTTATTGTTTGAAAATCCATGCATGATTCGGATCAGGGTCTCGCCGTCGATATCCATTGCCGCCAGGGTCTCCCGAATGTCGAGGCCCGGAAGACGGTCCGGCAGGCGCCGGCCGCCGGTGGGTGGGGAAGAAACGGGCGCCGTCGCCTTCTCAACCGCTGCGGGCCCGTTTTCGTCTTCGAAAGGCCCCCCGTTGTCGGCATGGATGTCCGGCAGGCGGCCTCTGGAGCGCAGCAGCCGCCAGAGCGTATGGAACAGGCGGTCCTGATTGACCGGTTTGGAGATATAGCCGTCCATTCCAGCCTCCAGGCACTTCTCCTCGTCTCCCTTCATGGCATGGGCTGTCATGGCGACCACCGGAAGCGTCCCCCCTTCCGGCATGTTCCGGATCAGCCGGGTGGCCTCGTAGCCGTTCATCCGGGGCATCTGAATGTCCATCAGCACGGCATCGAACGTGTGGCCCCGCACGGCTTCGACGGCAGCCTCGCCATCGCCCACAATGGTTACGACGATGCCGGCGCCTTCCAGGATGGCCTGGGCGACCTGCTGGTTGGTGGGGTTGTCTTCGGCCACCAGAATCCTGGCTCCCTTTAACGGCTTGCGGTAGATGGAAGCCCGGGTCGTGAAACGCTTCTTCCGGTCGTCCGTTTTCAAATCCGATTTGCCGAAGGCATCCATGATGGCGTCAAAAAGCGTGGACGGGTAGATGGGCTTGAGCAAAAAGCCGCTAATGCCGGATTTTTCCGCGGCGATACGCTGCTCCTCTTTTCCGAAGGCCGTCATCATGATGATGGGCAGGGCCAGTTTCATCTCCTGCCGGATCTTGCGGGACACTTCGAACCCGTCCATCTCCGGCATTTTCCAGTCCATCATGATCAGTTCGATGGGGTTGTTGCGCAAGTGGTTGTCCGTCAACCGACTCAACGCCTCCGGGCCTGACGAAAGGGTTTCGACACGAAATCCCAAAGAAGACAGCATATTGCGCATGATTGTCCGGCTGTCGGCCATGTCGTCGACCACCAGGACGTTCAGGCCCAGAATATCCGGAGGAACCTGTGGCCGGACAATGGGCGTGGCACTTGGAAGCTCCATGCGTACGGTGAAAAAGAAGGTGCTGCCCACGCCCGGTTCGCTTTCTACCCCGATGTCGCCGGCCATCAGGGTGACCAACTGTTTGCAGATGCTCAACCCCAGGCCGGTCCCTTCGTATTTGCGCGTCGAGGAGGTGTCGGCCTGGCTGAAGGGCTCGAAAAGCATGTCGATGTACGCCGGATCGATGCCGGTCCCCGTGTCCTTTACGGAAAATGCCATTGCCGCCTGTTGGCCCTCGGCGGTATCTTCGGGCGACGATTCCCCCGGTTTAACGCGCATCAGAATTACGCCGCCCGAATCGGTGAATTTAATGGCATTGCTCACGAGGTTGGTCAATATCTGCTGCAGACGCAAGGGGTCTCCGATGAGGATTTTGGGCGTGTCCGGATCGATGTCCACCAGCAGTTCGATCTCTTTTTCGCGGGCCTTGTTGACGAAAAGCTCGATGACCCTATCGAAAACTTCGTTCAGCCGGAAGGTTCTGGATTTCAGTTCCATCTTGCCGGCCTCGATCTTGGAGAAATCCAGGATGTCATTGATAATGCCCAGCAGCGAATAGGCCGAACTCTGTACGATCCTCAGGTAGTGGGCGATTTTGGGCGTTACCTCCTCGCTTAGGGCCAGTTCCGTGGCGGCAATGACGCCGTTCATGGGGGTGCGGATTTCATGGCTCATGTTGGCCAGAAATTCACTTTTCGCCCGGGTCGCGTCCTCGGCCACGTCCTTGGCAGTCCGCAATTCCCGGTCCCGCTGGCGGCGGAGATCCATTTCCACCTTCAGGCGTTCGTTGGATGTCCGTATCCGGCGGTTGAGTTTCAGAACCACTCCGGTAAACGCCGCCAGAATGCAAAAAGCGGCGCAGGTGAAGATGATCCATGGGCCGTAGGTTTCCAGCACGTCACTGAAAGCGATTTTACCCAGGTCTTCATAGGGACCGACCTTGAGGGTCCTCAAACAGTCGTGGACCGGCTGGTAGTTGAGGGGGATGGTCCAGCCGGCACAGCCGGCCGCCCGGGCGGCCTTCGAGTCGGCCGGCATCTGCATCAGGGCTACGGCCACTTTCTCGGCTATGTCGTCGGGTGTGTGCCTGACCTTGGCCATGGGCCAGTCGGGATACTCGCGGGTGGTGCACAGATATGGCCTGCCGTTTTCCTCCGGGTGCAGCGGGGGAAAGACGTAAAAGTCGTCAAGGTCGATTTTGCCCTCGGCGCTAAGCGCTTCCAGCGTATTGGTTCTCACCGTACCCGCGTCGACCAACCGGTCCCGCACCGCAAATACCACTTCGTCGTGGGTTTCGGCAAAGCGTAGGGCACTGAAGTCTTGAAAAGGATCGATGCCGTTTTCCACGAACTCCCGCCAGGCCATGAGCCAACCGCCCAGCGAGGATTCGGAAACCGCCATGAAGGACTTGCCTTTCAGATCCGCCAGGTTGCGGATATCGCTGCGATCGCCGCGGCAGAAAATAACGCCGCCATAGCGGGTGTATACCTCGTTGGCGCGTCGTTCCTTGAGCGTCACAATCCGATTGGCCCGGTACCGGCGCTCCACGCCCACATAAAACGCCGAATTGACCAAAATGAAATCGACCGCCCCCGCTTCCACGGACGGGTAGACCTGATCGTGGGTCAACGGGACTATGGCAAAGCGCTGTCCGGGAATCTGCCGGGTGAGATAGTCTGCCGTGGGCGTCCAGCTTTTCAGGCACTGCTCCGGTCCCCGGGTGGCCAGTACGCCGATTTTCAGCAGCGGCTTGTCCCCGGCCGAAGACAGGCCGGCATGCCAGGCGATTCCCAGCAGCACGGCTGCCATCAGGATGGCCACCCGATAGATAGTCCCATGTTTTTTTTCAGTTCGCATCGTCGATCCTGTTCTGCGGCATCATTTTTTCAACACTGCATGTCGGATAGCGTTTTTGCCCTCGTGCTTGACCTGGTACATGAGCCGATCCGCAGCCTTGATGGTCTCTTCGACGTTTTCCGGGACGCTGTGGTAGGTCGCCACCCCGATGCTGAACGTCACCGGCCAGCGATTGTCATCCACCACGCTTAAAAGTCTGCTCTTCAGTTTGCCGGCGACCATGGCGGCGGCCTCCTCGCCGGTTTTGACCAGCAGGACGACGAATTCGTCCCCGCCGAAACGGGCGACGATGTCGATGCCCCGGATGTGCCGCCGGATGGTATCCACCACCGTAACCAACAGACGGTCGCCCGCGTCATGACCGAATCGATCGTTGATCTGCTTGAAATCGTCGACGTCGATCACCATCACCGAAAAGGGATGGCCGTATCGGCGTGATCGATCGATCTCCGTTCCGGCCAGGTGAAAAAATGCCCGCCGGTTGGCAACGCGGGTCAGTGGGTCCATCATGGCCAGTTCCTTATGCCTTAACAGGATCTTCTTGTATCTGGAGATGATGACAACGATGAACAGAAAAATAATCAGCCGGAAGCTTTCGTTGGCCAGAGGAAGATAAGGGTTCGAGAATCGATCAATCAGGGAGAGGTCGGCAAGCAGTATGGAAAGGGTGCTGAGCAGGGCCGAGAAGATCCCCCAGAAGAGACCGAAAAACCAGGTAACGGCAATGATCGGCGGCAGGTACAGCAGCGAAAAAGCGTATTCAGGACCGGTCAGGTAACGGATCCATCCGATACCGCAGATCAGCGCGACAATCGCGGCCAGCAGCAGGGGTTTGCCGCGGGCTACGAGCGCTTCCTTTTGATCGTAAATCGAATCGGTCGTCGTCATGCCGGTAACGAAACGCAGGGTTAAGGATTTTTCCTGGATCTTTACTCATTATATATCATATGGCGGCAGTCATAAAGGACTCAACCCCCGTGTTCCTGCGACAACAGCCGATCGGTCCAGGCCACGGCTTCCCTGAAGGCGGCGATCACTTTTTCACGGTTCAGGTTCAGCTGCTGAACGATGGTATCGGCATCCTCCCACCGGCCTTCCTCTGCACACTGGGCCAGTCGGATCAGGGGCAGGTACTCGTTGCCGGCATCCCCGCACAGGGCCTCTTTGAGCGGCTGCTCGATGGGCAGGAAGGTGACGATCTCTTCCATGGGTGCGGAGAGCAGGGTGTCCATCAGGGAGAACAACCCCAGCAGGTGCAGGCTTTCCGGATCGAATCCCCAGTAATCGTGGCTGCGGGCCACCAGTTCCAGAAACTTGCCCCGCTGTGCGGAAAGCTGAAGCAGATCGCCGGTCTCGACCGCCTGGCTCATGTCGTTGAGCAGAACCACCCGCAGCCAGTTTTTCATCCGGTTCCACCCTAAAAGCCGGATGGCGTGCTGCACGGATTTAATATTGCGGGGAAGGCCGAAGGCCGCCGAGTTCAGGAAGGACAACAGGCGGAAGCTGATGGCCGCGTCGGACTGGATGGTTTCGGCCAGATCGTCGATATCCGGATCGGGCTGGTCGATGCGTTGTAGCAGCTTGAGGCGTGAGGTTGCGTTGGAGGTCAGCTTGCGGACCGTAATGGTGTCCGGTTTTTTGAAAAAGGCGCCTTCAAAGAGGTCCGCGCCGGCCTGCCGGCACATCTCGAACATGGCGGCGTCATCCACACGGCGGGTCATGATGTCGGTGTCCCTGGCATCAATGGCCGCCAGAAGGTCGGCGACTTCTTTTTCGGTTTTGTCCGCCACGGTTGCCCCGACGATGTCCGCCAGGTCATAAAGCGGTTCGAATTCAGGGGCCCCGCTGAATTCCTGCACGGCGATCAGATAGCCGTCGGATTTGAGGCGCTGGAGCATCGCCGGGATCTCCGGATTCAGAAACAGGGTCTCGGCCACCTGAACGGCTGCGTTGTCGGGGGGCAGGGCATAGGGCATGTTGTCCACGATCCCCATTTCGTCGAAATTCAGCATGACCTTGCGGCCCTGCTGAAGAATCGGCTGAAGACCGATATAGGCCGAGGCGGCCACGTTGGTGGCCGTATCTTCCTCCGCCGACGCCTCCGTTTTTGCCGGAACGGTACCGACGCACATCAGTTCGTACCCCCACAGACGGCGCTGGGCGTCGAATATCGGCACCCGGCTGATGGAGAGCGAAGGCGTGGAATTTTGGGAATCGTTCATCAGAGAATCTCCTACTCGATTTCCGGCAGCGGTTTGAGCCCCCAGATGTTCTCGGCATATTCCATCACCGAACGATCACTGGAGAACTTGCCCATGCGGGCGGTGTTGAGAATCGACCGGCGGGTCCACTCCTGTTGGTCAAGGAAGAGTTCTCCGACGGCCTTTTGGGCTTTCACGTAGGCCCTGAAATCGGCCAGCAGCATGTAGTAGTCCCCCTTGTGCAGCAGCGATTCGACGACGGGGGCGAAAAGGCCGGGATCCGTGGGCGAGAAATCCCCCCGGCTGACGCTGTCCAGAACGTGCCGCAGTTCGGCGTCGTTTTCGTAGTAGCTCCACGGGTTGTAGCCGTTGTTGCGAAGATCGGTCACCTGCCGGGCCGTAAGGCCGAAGATAAAGATGTTTTCTTTGCCCACCTCTTCCATGATCTCGATGTTGGCGCCGTCCAGGGTGCCGATGGTCAGCGCCCCGTTGAGGGACATCTTCATGTTGCCCGTTCCCGAGGCTTCCAGGCCGGCGGTGGAGATCTGCTCGGACAGGTCCACTGCCGGGATAATCTTCTCGGCCTGGGAGACGCAATAGTTGGGCAGAAACAGTACCCGCAGCTTTCCCTGAACGTCCGGGTCGTTGTTGGTCGTTGCGGCCACGGAGTTGATCAGCTTGATGATGCGTTTGGCCTGGTGGTACGCCGGGGCGGCCTTGCCGGCGAAGATCACCGTGCGCGGCACCACCGGCGCGGCGGGATCGGCCTTGATGCGGTGGTAGAGCGCGATGACGTGCAGCACGTTGAGCAACTGGCGTTTGTACTCGTGGATGCGCTTGACCTGGACGGAAAACAGGGTGCCCGGATCGACGCCCAGTCCGATTTTTCGCAGGATGTAGCGTGACAGTCGCTTTTTGTTGCCTTTTTTGACGGCGATCCAGCGGCGTCGGAAATCGGCATCGTCGGCCAGCGGCTCCAGTTCCCGCAGCCGTTTCAGATCGGTGATCCATCCAGGACCGATGGTGTCGTCGATCAACTCAGCCAGAGAAGGGTTGGCCTGGGCCAGCCAGCGCCGCGGCGTGATGCCGTTGGTGACATTGGTCAGCCGGCCGGGAAAGAGGGTGTCGAAGTCTTTGAAAAGGCTCTCTTTGAGAATTTTGCTGTGAAGGGCTGCAACGCCGTTGACGGTATGGCTGCCCACGATGGCCAGATGGGCCATGCGAACCCGTTTTTCGGAGCCTTCGGCGATCAGCGATACGTGGGGCCGCAGGGCATCGGCGGTTTTCCCGAGCGGAGCCAGGGTGCTCAGAAAACGACGGTTGATTTCGAAGATGATGTCCATGTGCCGGGGCAGCAGCCGGCCAATGAGGTCCACGGGCCAGGTTTCCAGGGCTTCGGGCAGCACGGTGTGGTTGGTGTAGGCGAAGGTTTTTTCGCAGATGGACCAGGCGGTTTCCCAGGTCAAGCCCTCCTCGTCCATCAGCAGGCGCATGAGTTCGGGAATGGCGATGGCCGGATGTGTGTCGTTGAGCTGGATGGCCACGAAGTCGGGCAGTTCGGAGAAGTCGCGGCCGATCTTTTTGTAGCGCCGCAGAATGTCGGACAGGGTGGCGGCCACGAAAAAGTACTGCTGTTTCAGGCGCAATTCGCGGCCCTGTTCCACCTCGTCGCTGGGGTAGAGGACGCTTGAAATGGTCTCGCTTTGCACCTTGGCTTCGACGGCGCCGATGTAGTCGCCCTGGTTGAATTCTTCCAGGTCGAATTCCCGGCTGGACTGGGCCCGCCATAACCGCATGTTGGTGACGAAATCGTCTCCATAACCCGGAACGAGGATATCGCAGGCCATGGCCATGACCACCTCGCCCCCCACCCAGCGGTAGCCGGTGCGGCCGGCGGCGTCGGTGACCGCTTCAGTGCGGCCGTAAAACTGAACCGGAATCAGGTATTCTCCCCGACGGATCTCCCAGGGGGTGCCTTTGCGCACCCAGTTGTCGCATTGCTCCCGCTGCCAACCGTCCTGAATGATCTGGTGAAAAATGCCGTAGTCGTAAAAAATACCATAGCCGTAGCCGGGAAAATCCAGGCAGGCCAAAGAGTCCATGTAACAGGAGGCCAGACGTCCCAGACCGCCGTTTCCCAAACCGGCGTCCCACTCCTCTTCTTCCAGCTCCTCGAGGTCGTATCCGATGGCTTCCACGGCCCGGCGGGCTTCGTCCACCATCTTCAGGCTGATGAGATAGTTCATGAGAAAACGGCCCGGAAGGAATTCCAGGCTGAGAAAATAGACCCGCTTGGCCAAAGTGTCGTACTGGGTGCGCTGGGTGCGGATCCAGCGGTCCATGAGGCGGTCGCGCACCGCAAAGGCCAGTCCCATAAACGCGGCATGACGATTCGGTTTCGCGGGATCACGGCCCATGGTGAACCGGATATGGCGGGCGATGTCCTCTTCGAGCGTGGCGGCGGAGAGCAGACTATCCTCCGGTTTGTCATGCTGACCATCGGTCTTCATGGATCATCCTCCTGGAAAAAGGGTACTGGAAGCATGCAACGCTGCGCTGGGAGCCGACCGTCCTGCGCGGTCAAAAAAACGGGAATGACATCGCCGTCCTACCGGTTCGGCGGAGAAAGGGTGCCATTAAACGGAAAAAAACCGGGATACCGGCGCTGCCGCGGCCCGGTTCCCGTCAATGGCCGAACGGAGAATCGACCGGAAAGACTCGTTAAAGATTACCCCAATGGAATTTCCAGATCAACGATTATTGCAGCCGGGCTTCGAAAAGAATTTTGGTCGGACGATTGCGGACGCTGGAAAATTGAGGCAGGAATTCCATTTCCTTCGATCACTTCGCAGATATTTCGGTGTCGGATAATTGCGCGGCGGGGAGGGGTGCCGGACGCCTCCTTCAGGCTTTTCACACGAAGGAGGTGTCCGGCAAAGAGGCAATCAGTGTTTTAACGGATTTTTAGCGTTCTTCCTGCTGAAAGATTTCACGAGCGGCATTGATCCCGTTGATGGCAGCCGGAAACCCCGCAAATACGGCCATTTGAAGGATCACTTCGATGATTTCCGTTCTCGTGCAGCCCACGTTCAGCGCCCCTTTTATATGGACTTTGAGCTGCGGGTAAGCGGTTCCCATGGCTGTCAATGCAGCAACGGTGGCCAGTTGCCTTGATCTTAAATCAAGATTGCTCCGAGATAAAACATCACCGTATGAAAACTGTATAATCCATTCGGCCAGGTCGGGAGCGATGTCTTTCAGGCTTTCGACAACCGCGGATCCTGACGAACCTGTGATTTTTTCCAATGCATCCAGGCCGGTCTGATAGCGAGCATTTTCCATAGTGAATCACCTTTAAAGGGTTAAAAACAAATGTCAAGCCGGGCGAAAAGCGAGTACAGTGGATTTAATACCGTCTGTTTCTTTATGAATATAGTCGGTTCGCATGGCCATCCCCACGCTGACCGCTTCCGGCTTTTGGGGATCTATTCCCTGGATGCGGGCATCGATTCGCAGACCTTTTTCCAGTTCGACAACTCCCGTGAAATAAGGATTTTTTCGACCGAAACCTTCCTTTGCCATGGCCGGCGGCACAACGCTGATGCAGGTAAGCGCAGCCAGTTTGCCGATCTCCGGCAGCTCGATCCATTCCAATTCCCGATGAAAGCATTTCGTGCAGATCGGTTTTGGAGGCAGGTAGGCGGTGCCGCAATTCCGGCACCGGCAGCCCATCAATTTTTCCTCAGAGAGAAAGGCTTGAAAGGACAAATCGCTGAAATCGCGGTTTTCCCACATATCTATCTCCTTTCCAGAATCGTGAAGGTACATGTTCCGCCGGTTCCACCAAGGTTATGGGCCGCGCCAATCCGAAGATTATCCTTGGGAACCTGACGTTTTCCTGCCTTGCCGCGCAACTGGGTCCAGATTTCGAATAACTGGGAGGTCCCGGTTGCACCCACAGGATGGCCTTTGCACTTCAGCCCCCCCGAAGTGTTGATCGGCATGGGGCCGTTCAATGCCGTGGCGCCATCTGCTATGGCGCGATATCCCTGTCCCGGCGGGAAAAATCCCAAATCTTCGACATGGATCAACTCCGCCATGGAAAAACAGTCGTGAACTTCGGCAAACTGAATGGCTTCGGAGCCCATTCCGGCCATCCCATAGGCTTCCTGGGCGGCGTATTGCGTGGCTTCGAATGAAGTCAAAGATTCGCTGGCGTGCAACCCGCGACCGCTGCCCTGGCCGATGCCGGCTACGAAAACCGGTTCGTCGGTAAAATTGCGCACCATATCTTCAGCCACCAGAAGAATGCAACTGGCGCCGTCGCTGATGGGACAGCAGTCGTAAAGATGGAGGGGCCAGGCGACGGGAGGATTTACCGTTGGATCGGACAGGAACGATTTCTCGTCGCTCCAATCCGGTATCGGAAGACCTCTTTGCTCCAGGCGCTTTTGGCGTGCATCCATGATGTCGCGTATGGTCAGGGGAAACTGGGCTTTGGGATTGAGAGGGGCGTTGTTGTGGCTCTTGATCGTAATATTCATCAGGTCTTCCCGCCCGGCACCGTACTTGGCGAAATAAGCGGTGGCAAGGGCACCGAAAACACCCGGAAAGGTGAATCCCGCCGCTCCTTCATACGGAACGGTGGCCAAGGCGAGACCTTCGGCAACCTCTTCGGTGGTTCGCTTGGACATCTGTTCCACACCGCCGACCAGCACGATGTCGTAGAATCCGGAGGCAATGGCGAACACGCCCTCGCGGAATGCCAGCGCACTGGATGCACAGGCGCCTTCCGTCCGGGTTGCAGGCTTTGGCGTCAGGCCGATGAGATCCGAAATGATCGGTCCCCAATGGGCCTGGTGAACAAAGAAATCGTTGGTAAAATTTCCCACGTAGAGGGCGTCGATATCCTTCGGGTCCAGCCCCTTGTCAACGGAGGCAAGCATCTCGCCGAATGCTTCGGCGAAAAGATCCTTGGAATTCCTGTCCGGAAACATGCCGAACTTCGACATTCCGGCTCCGGCTATGGCCACACCTCTTGTAAGTTTTCTCTTTTTCGGCATTTCAAGTCTCCCGGGTCCTGGAATCAATCCGTCGAGGACCGGTTCAAGGCATTTGATCCATCCGTTTTCTCGAGACGATCAAAGTTTGCGCGTTTGATTCTTCCAATAACGGTCCCGAAGCTCACGTTTAAGTATCTTCCCATAGTTGCTCTTGGGCAGATCGTCTACAAACTCGACGGATTTTGGCTTTTTGTAGCCGGCAATGTTGTCGCGGCAAAAGTCGATCAGCTCCTTTTCAGTAGCCGACTTCCCCGGGATCAACGAAACCACGGCCTTGATGGCCTCGCCCCATTTGGGATCCGGGACGCCGATCACGGAAACTTCCCGGACCGATGGATGCTTGACAAGAACTTCCTCGATCTCCCGCGGATATATGTTTTCCCCTCCGCTGATGATCATGTCCTTTGAGCGGTCCATGATAAAAAGGCATCCATTCTCATCCAGGTAGCCGACATCGCCCGTGTGCAGCCAGCCCTTTCGGAGGGTCGAATTCGTGGCGTCCGGATTTTTCCAGTATCCTTTCATCACCAGGTCGGAGCGGGTGACAATCTCTCCGATCTGGTGAAAAGGAAGTTCGTTGTCGTCTTCATCGAAGATTTTGACTTCCACGTCCGTGCGGGCAAATCCGGCCGATCCCAGCCGTTTCGTCTCTTCCGGACTGCCATTTGCCTTATGGGCCCATTGGGGCAGGTACGTGATGGTCATCGGCGATTCACCCTGGCCAAAAAGCTGAACGAGACAGGGGCCGAGCTTTTCGATGGCCTTTTTCAGATCTTCGACCAGCATCGGTGCACCGCCGTAATTGAGAGAACGCAGAGAACTGAGGTCGTACTTCGGCAGTGCTTCGTGATCGACCAGCATCTTGATCATCGTGGGTGCCGCAAACATATTGGTGACCCGGTATTGTTCGATCGTCTGGAAAACAAGCTCCGGTTCGAACGATTTGGAGGCCAGTATCACGCTGGTCGCGCCTTTTCCAATATTCGGAATCCCGTAAAGGCCGCTTCCGTGGGACAACGGGGCCGCGTGAAGGACGACATCGTCCGGTGTGAAACCCGGTGCGATATCGGCATAAAAATTCATGGTCATTGCCAGCAGATTGCGGTGCGTCAACATCGCGCCCTTTGGCATTCCCGTCGTTCCCGACGTATAAAAAAGCCAGGCCAGATCATCGGGAGACACATCCACATCCACAAATTCGTCGGAGGCCTTGTCGAGCAGGGATTCATAGTCCAGCAGCTCACCTTTGGCGCCGTCCAGCGTTATCAGATGGTTCGCTTTGGGGATCCTATCTCGAACCGAGATGACGGCATCATTGAATTCCGACGATAAGATCACCGCCCGTGATTCCGAGTGATCCACGATAAAGGCAATTTCTTTGGGATGAAGACGAAAGTTGATTGGAACCGCGCCCAACCCGCTCTTGAAGCAGGCGAACATTGCTTCATAGGTTTCCGGGTAGTTGTATTGAAGGATGGCAACGTTGTCTCCCTTCTCAAGGCCCAATTGTTTGAGAACGTTAGCCAGTCGATTCACACGGGCAGAAAATTGCGCATAGGTGAGCTTTCTGTCCTTGTGTACAAAAGCCGCTTTTTCCGGAAACATCCGTGCTGTTTTGGTCAGCAGCATGCTGAGATTCATCTGTAACTCCTTATAAACCTGGACGATATTGTTCGCAGATCAGGCGGTAACCCACCCACCGTCAACGTTGAGCACTTGACCGGTAATATAACTGGACGCATCGGAGGAAAGAAACAGGATGGCATCCGCCATCTCTTGGGGTTTCCCCATTCTGGCAATCGGCAGCATCGACACGTTGTAGTCAAAGCCCCTTGTCATTTCCGTTTCGCAGGCTCCCGGAGCAATGCAGTTGACAAAGATGCCGTCCTTGGCGATGTCCTTGGCGATCCACCTCGTCAGCGTGATCACCCCTCCTTTGGCTGCAGCATAGGCAGGGCCTGAACGGCCGCGGGCTTTTTCGGGACTGTCATCCAGCTTCGACACCGCGCCGCCGATGATGCCTGAAATGGAACTGACATTTACAATCTTGCCGTAACCCAGTTTTCGCATGTGGGGATAAAGAGACTGAATGCATAAAAATGTCCCTTTCATGACGACGTCGACAACCCGGTCCCAGGTAGCTTCGGAAGTTTCAAGCAGCGTATCCCGATGCACGACACCGGCATTGTTCACCAGGATGTCGATATGCCCGAAAACCTCGATCGCTTTGTCAACCATATGTTTGACGTCGTGTGAGAGGGCGACGTTGGTTTCCACTGCAATCGCCTTCTGTCCAATTGCCTTGACTTGATCGACGGTTTCCGACGCATCGATAAGATCCGCAATCACAATATTGGCGCCATTTTTGGCAAGAGCCAAGGCAGCAGCTGCCCCAATGCCTCGTGCACCCCCGGTCACTATGGCATTGCGCCCGTTTAAATCCAGTGCAGGACTGTTCATGTATTCCTCCATATCGACATCCATTTCTCGTCTATCTTCGAAAAAGGCTCAAAATAGCGAATGATCATTTCATCGTCATGGGCAGCCAGTAACTCAGCGACGGGAAGCTGAAAAGAACAAGGGCGGCCACCAGTTCAAAAAGGACAAACCATAAACAACCTTTAAAAATATCGGCCAGCTGAACGTCTCGAACAACGCCGGCCAGAACGTAGACATTCAATCCCACAGGAGGGCTGATCAGGCCGACCTCGCATAATTTGGTCGAGAGAATGCCGAACCACAGCGCACTGAAACCCATCTGGTCCACAACCACCGGAAACATGATCGGCAGTGTCACCAAAAGAAGAGAAAAAGAATCCAGGAGCATTCCCAATGGTATATAAAGAACCAAAAAGAGTCCCACGATAATCAAAGGAGGAACCGGCAGTGTTGCCACCCATGCGGAAACCATTTGGGGAACTTGAGCCAACGTCAGAAAAAAACTGTACAATCCTGCTCCGACGATAACGATGAATACCATGCAGGAGGTGCGCAGTGTGGATATAAAGCAGTCTTTGACTGCTTCGCGGAACGTTTCGTCCATCTGTTTTCGCCGAATAATCATGGCGATAAAGGAAACGAATGCCCCGACGGCTGCGGCCTCCGTTGGCGTAAACCAACCAATATATATTCCTCCCACCACAATAAAGAAGAGGAGGAAAGCCCCGAGCCCGTATCTCAGGGACCTGAACCGCTCTCTCCAGGACACCTTGAGGGGTTTGGGTGCCAGGGTGGGTTCTATCCGGCTTAACATCGTCAATCCGAGGATATATATGACGACGGACAGAAGACCCGGGATGACGCCGGCGATCAGCATGGACCCAACGGAGGTGTCCGTGATGACGCCATAGAAAACCAGTATGACACTCGGGGGAATGAGAATCCCCAGGACACCGCCGGCCGCAACAATCCCGCATGCCAGTTTCGGGTCGTATCCCTGTTCGCGCATCTCCGGAACGGCCACCGCGCCCATGGTGGCTGCCGTTGCGACACTCGAACCCGAGCATGCGGCAAACCCGGCAGAGCCAACGATGGTTGCAACGCCTAAACCGGCAGGAAATTGAGAAAACCAGTTTCTGCCAATGAGGTATACATCTTTTCCGATTCCGGCTTTAAACGCGAAGTGACCCATGATGACGAAAAGGGGTACGACAACCAATAAATAGCTCGCCGTCTGGACATAGGGAAAAACCTTTAGTTGAATAAGCGCCATGTCCATGCCGGAAATGGCTGCGCATCCAAGAAATCCAGCAACTCCAAGTGATGCAAAAACCGGAATTCCTGCCGCCAGCAGAATAAGCACCAATGGTATACTGAGCATTACAGCCAACAGTGGATCCATTATCTTTTACCTTCCGTAGTATTGCCGTGAGAAAAGTTGTTAACAGGGAGTGGCTTCAGCTTCGCTGCTTCGGGAGGCGGCCACGTAAGGATTCGATCTCTTTCCAGATGTCAAAGATGAGCTGAATGTTCATCATCCAGCACCCGATGGGTACCAGCATTTTAGCCCACCAGATCGGCATCTGGACGGACCCCCATCTAAATTCCCTGATCTGGAAAGACTCCCATGCGCCGATGGCGCTTTGGTAGGCCAATACGAACAGGAAGAGGAAAGTCACCACCCAGGCGAGAATATTGAATAGGATATCTGTTCTATCGGAGACGCGCATTAAGAATGCAGTGACCCGTATATGGCCTCTTTCAATTTGTGTCCAGGCCAATCCCATGTAAACACAGATAACGAGGATGACCTCGTTAAGTTCGAAAACGCCGGGAATCGGGCTGTTGAACAGATACCTGGAGGATGCATCAAATGTTGTGCTCAACATCATCACAGCGATCGTGATCGCCGCAATCACGGCAGAAAATGTGCAAAATACTTTGTACCGATCGGCAAGTCTTTCGACAAGGAGCCTCTTGCGCGGTTTTTCCATAAAAACTGTTCTCCGCCTTGGATTCAATAACAGGGAGAGAGGCATCCAGAGGATGCCGGGGAGTCCGGCATCCCTGGAAGCCATATCGTCAGGAAGGGGCCTTTTACATGTATTTCTGTTTATAGGTTTCCCAGGGGTTCATGAGCTTGCCGGGCTCGTATTTCTTAATCAAGGCATCCACCTTGGCCTGGAATGCTGCGCCGTCAAATTTATTCGGGGTGGCGATCTTTTCGATCCAGTTTTTGTACTGCGCCGGCTGCACGATATTGGTCGCTTTTTTAATTTCTTCATCGGACCACGTCGAGAATTTCGCACCGGCGGCAACCATCTTGTCAACGCTTTCCTTGGTCAGCTTGGAATACAACTCGAGGTAGCGCCAGTTGTAAATATCCTCGACCGTTTTGCTGACAACCTCTTTTAGGTCGTCGGGCAGCGATCGCCAGATGTTTCGGTTCATGACGACCGTGGTGGGTGCATGCGCGCCGGCTCCTGATTCCACGATGTAAGGCGCCTGCTCATGCAGCTTCATTTTTTCGGCGGTAATAAAAGCAAATGCAAAGGCACCATCCAGGATGCCCCGCTCCAACGATGTGTAAACCTCGCCGGCAACAATGGGCATGCCCTGTCCGCCAAGGCGGTTTACCGTGTCGGCGCCAATGCCGTAACCGCGGACCTTTTTGCCTTTAAGGGCCTCGATGTTCGGCAGCGGCTCTTTCATCATGAAAGGGCAGTAGCTCCAGTTGGTAAAATAGAGGACTTTGGCGTTATTCCTGTCCTCCCATTCTCTGCGAAGTTCGGGCGTGTCTTCATATATGTCACGGCAGACATGCAGCAGACTGTCGGCGTGGTTGCAACCGCGGTAGTACCATTCCAGGCCGCGGCTCAATGGAACGGCGGAAGGGTAGTAGCCATAGCTGATCAATGAAATCTCGGACAATCCGTCCCGAATTGCGGGTAGATGTTGACCGACCTTATGCAACGCTCCGGACCAGAATTTTTTTATCTGAATCCGCCCGTCGCTTCTTTTAACGATCTCGTCAAGAAACCAGTTGTCCAGTTGGGCCGGTTCAGCGGTAGCGCCGATGTAACAATCGTACTTCAGGGTATACACGCCTTTTTTGGCGGCATTTACCGGGCGAACACCCGGCATCATCGTGAGACCAGCGCCGACCGTAGCACCACCTAAAACAACATCCTTCAGAAAACGACGGCGTGAAAGTCCTCTCTTGTCCATTTTAGCTCCTCCTTGTGCTTGCAGAAAAGATGATGGGTATTGGTGCTCGCCTCTAACAACAGATATCGTTTGACAGCATTGTAAGTCGATAAAACTTGATCCCGGTTTTTTCCGTGTTTTCAGTTCAATCCCGGGACCCGAATTCTTTTGGTTTCTAATTTCGGGGGAAAATAATGTTCTTGAAACCAATTGTACGGAGGGTAACAGAGTGAGGAAAAGGTGTAAATTCCCCAAACGGGTGAATAACGTTCACCCGTTTGGGTGAGATAAAAAATTTTAAGATGGGTACTGCGCTAACTGGTAAGGCAAACGATTTTCTCCTGAATGGCTACACGAGCAGCCTGAGATCGATTGTTAACGCCCAGTTTCTGGTAAATGTTTTTCAGGTGGGATTTGATCGTGTCCGGAGACAGGTTGACGGAATTTGCAATGTCCTTGTTGGACTTGCCCTCAACCAGGTGGGTCAGGATCTGGAGTTCTCGCTGGGACAGAACGGGTCTGTTTGCAGGAGCCTTCTTGGCCGTACCGGACTGCTGGATGCTGTGAAACAGTTTGCGGGTAACCGTCGGATCGATAAATGCACGATTTTGAAACACACCGTGGATGATTTCTAAAAGATCCCCTTTCTTGACATCTTTCAGAACATATCCGTCCGCGCCGGACTTAATGGATTCTATTACATATTCCTCGTCATCGTAGTTGGTGAGCAGGATGACTTTGACCTGAGGGAATTTCTTTTTAACCAGACGGGTTGTTTCGATTCCATCGATGCCGGGCATTTTGAGGTCCATGAGGACGACATCGGGTAAGGCTGCCTCCATCTTGTTCAGGCATTCAATACTCGATTTCGCTTCTGCAACGACATCGATTCCCTCTTGGATATCCAACAAGGCTTTGATGCCCTCGCGAACAATGGTGTGGTCGTCGACAATCATTACCCGGATTTCTTCAGCCATCGATTCCCTCCTTCAAAGGGATTTCAACAATAATCCTGCAGCCTTGCTGTTCCTGAGAATCGACGATGAATTCACCGCCCATATCCTCGGTCCGCTCGCGCATGGTCAATAGCCCCAAACCGGGTCTCAGCGGATATCGATTTTTATTTCGCGGATTGAAGCCCTGGCCATTGTCTTCAACGGTCATCTTCAAGTATCCATCGCTGATTATGCGTAGCGATAAATCGACATTCGTGGCTTTCGCATGTCGCCGCGTATTGTGCAGCGCCTCCTGGAGAATCCGAAACAGGGCAATCCCCTGGTCCGGACCGACCTGCAGGCTGTCGGGATGGGAGAAACGGACATTCATGCCGAATTTTTTTTCAAAATCTCCGATCAGTTTCCTGAAAGCCGCGATGATGCCGATATCGTCAAGAATATGAGGCCGCAGATTGTTAATGATCTGGCGGGACTGACGCAGGGCATCATTTATGGTGTCCGTCAGAATCTCAAGTTCCTTGTAGAGCTTTTCATGGTCACGCTCCATGATTTCCATGCAGTACAGTGCTTTGTAGCCAATGCCGGTCAAGGCTTGCGTCAGTACGTCATGGATATCGGCTGCAATCTTCTTTCTTTCCTCTTCCTGTACGGAAATCAATCGGGTCGTCAGGTTCCTCAGGTCTTCTCTTTTTTCTGCAATTTCCGAAACCATGCGGCAATTGGCGGAAACCGCACCCGCAAAATAGGAGAACTGATACAACAGGTTGCGGTCGAATTTGGAGAAACGGAAGAGCCGCCCCTGATCATGAACGCAAAGAATCCCGATAAACTTGGACGTGCGATCCATCACCGGGGAAGCGACAAGCCGAAATTGATTCGTATCTATCGAGTCGGTAAGCTGTATCAGGCCTTTGTCACAATCCAGGCCCATTGGCGTCAATGAATGATAAATGCTTTCCAATATTTTTTCTAACTCACTGCTGGACAACTGTATTCCGATCATTCTTTCGGCGACCAGGACTTTGCCGAGAGGACTCTTCTGTCTGTCCAATATAAATGTTCCGTTAAGACCGAAAACGTCAAAAACGCCTTGAACGGTTTTTGCCCAGATATCCTCCTCGTCGAATATCGATACGATTCCAGCCGCAAATCGCTGGAGTGCCTGGAGCTGTTCCCGATGGCGGACGATAATTTCATCCCGCGTTTCTAAAAAGGACAGGGACAACAGATAGTAAGCATTGTCCAGCAGCTTGTTGAAAGTAAAGATGTCATCATTGCCGAGTCGGTCGGTGGGGTCTTGTTTCGATTGGTTGTATTCCCTGCTCGCCTTCCAGAGCGCATCCTTGACAGCAACCGTGAACCGATAGACATCGTTAAGATGATAGCCCTCAATCGCCCTGACGTATCCAATATTTTTTTGATCGTCGAGAAACGTTTGGACGTTGCCTGACAGGGCTGCCTCGAAAGAATCAAGATAAATCTGGACCCTCTCCTGTCCCTCCGTGTTTTTCAGGATAAACTCCTGGTACAGTGTCGGCGGTTCTGCCTGAATGAATTCAAGCAGGTAGGCATGTATCTGTTCTTTGTGACATTTATAAAAATCCAGCCGTTTTTCTGCATGCCCCCTTGAAAGAAATGGATGCGAGACGTCACGGCCAGGCATGGTCCTTGAGTCTAATGGCGTCGGTGACGGGATATTACGTACTTGATAGGGCATATTCGAACTCTTCAGAACGACAATTGTAATTTGACACTTGGTTTGAAACCATTTGACGGATGGTTTGAAACCGCGTAAATGAACCTAAAACTTCAATTCAACGAGCTTTTGTTCTTTAGGCCGTGAACTCGTTAAACCGCGAGATATGTTCCCGAGCTATTCTGGCTGCCATTTTGAGTCGACGATTCTCAATCGCCTGAACAATAGCAGACAAGTCTTGAAAGTTTTTCTCCATTAAGCGCGTAGATAGGTCATGGAAACGACAAAAATATCGTTTGATCCCAAATGTAGCCTTTAATGCCTGAGTGAATAGCGGGTTTCCGGCGATATTTGAGACACAAAGATGGACGGCTTTGTCTGCTTCGATAAATTCATCGATCCCGGCGCTACCTTTGCCCAAAAGGGATCGTACTGTTTCGAGGCTTGTATTAAGCAAACGCAAATCATCTGAATTGGCCCTGGCAGCGGCCAAACCCGTAACACCACTTTCTATTTGATAACGAAATTCTGCAATTTGATCCAAGGATAACCGATCAAATTGCAGAAGGATCTCTATGTTCCTTGAATGCTGTTTGAAGGACGGTGTCTTAACGAATGCGCCTCCCTTTACACCCCGACTGATTTCAATAAGATCCTTCTGTACCAGAATCCGCAAGGCCTCCCTTACGGAGGACCGGCTTACCCGCAATTCGATTGCCAGCTTTCTTTCGGCAGGTAATCGTTCTCCCGGCAATATGGTACCATCGGAGATCAGCGATTCTATCCTGTCAGCAATCTGCTGAAAGCGATAAACATTATAGTTTTTACTTTGTGTATCCATAGATTAAATCTAATTTAACGAGCTATCACTTCAAAGCTTGTAATTGGCAATATTCATGTCGTCCAACGGTAAGGGAAATAATCAATTTATCATGAATATTTTAATTTTAAAACGCCAGCTTCAGTTGGAGGCCGATAGGCTCGTCATACTATAATAATATTTCCTGGTTATCCATAAAGCTAAAGTGACTTTGGGTTATGCTGTTGAAAATACGTACAATTTTTCGGAAACAGCCTTTTTTGGTTAAAATCGATATAAATACGTATGGTTAGGCCATTATCACTTCAGTATTGTGGATAACCAGTTAATATTTTATAATAATCCTGCCAGGGCCTCAATAACTCCTTTTGTACGGTTCTCGACATCAAGCAAATCCTGATCGTTTGGACGCCCCATGATATTTCCTAACCGCCCTTTTATATTCATTTCCGTTTCCTTATGGAATTGACCAACAATATGCCATTGATCTAACACCGCATACCCAATATGCTCCAAAAATGAGCGCAGCCACATAGTCATAGGGAGCGCTTCGTTTTTACCAATATGCGGGCCAGCATACGTGCAAAAACATATACCGTATTTTTTATCGCCTAAAGGGGAAGATGGTCTGATTTTTCCTTGTTCACTATAAAATTTTAGCTTATTTTTAACAAACTCCATCATTCGTTTCGTAGGTAGCCAATCGATAACTGGTGAACCTAAAAAAATCAAATCATATTCGAATAAGTCGACATCAATGTCGGGTGTAAATTTCATGAAGACAATTTCATCGGTTGCAGTCTTAATAGTATCGTGAATACGTTTAGCGACCTTCTCAGTATTTCCTCCAATTGAATCGTACAAAATTAAACTTTTCATAATTCATCCTTTTTAGTTAAACGGTAAGTTCATCGGCGCAGATCAAGGCGTCCGTTGAAACGTTTGGTTATAATTTTGTACATTTTCATATAGACTTCTTAGCTTTTTGAGCTCGACCCTTGATGACAAATCTAAACTGATTGGTGCTACTGATACTAATTTCTGGATAGCAAATGTATAGATATCAGAGTTTATATCTAGATCGTTTTCATTAATAATGATTTTGGTTTTGCCTTCACTTATCTGGGTATCGATATTTGGATTTTCGAATTCTTTAAAATAATAGCCACATTTAGCAACTGTTGTGAGTTTCCAATCGGTCTTTTTTATTGCATTCTCAGGGACATCAATTTTTAAGGCATCTACATCCTTCATAATTTTTCCATTTAATAAAATGTTCGAAAAATATTTAAGAAAGTGTGCTGTCGATTCCCAATTTTGCTCAGAATATTTATGATGAGTTGAAATATCTGTTTGCTTTGAAATGGCTATACTTGGAATGCCAACGCTAGCAGCTTCCAAAGCTGCTCCTACTGTTCCTGAACATGTGATACTCGAACCCAAATTTTCACCGTAGTTTATCCCTGAAATAAGGAGACTATGTTGTTCATTGAAAAAAATAGTTTTCAAGCTATGCCTTACTATAAGTGCTGGTGAGCAATTACAATGATAAGCTTGTAGGCTTGAACCTTTAATCATATACTTAGTAGGTTGCAGTTTAGATTCTTTGTCACCTGTCAAACCCCGTCCTGTTCCAGTTTGTTGATGTGTCGGTGCAATTACTATGACCTCACCTAGATCTATCACCGCTTCTGCAGCGGCTTTTAAACCTGGGGAGTTAATTCCATCATCATTTGTAATTAGGATCTTGTGCTTTTTCATTTTCAGATTCTAACGTTGCAAATGAGCGGCTCAAATTGAGCGCACCGTATACGATGAGCAACCTGATTGAAGTTTTACGAAATTTGTCCAGATAGCTAAATTATTTCGAGAATCGATACCGTATCTATCATACCATATTAATTAATCAATGGCTTTTCGCTTGAGTCCAGCAACTCCATAATTTTAGGAGGATGCAAAAAGAGACGGACTTGACTCCAATTTGGGTTGTCACCGCATTTACGTAGCATTTCTAGAGTTTCTTCGCAGGTAAATGAGATTCAGTGCCACTACAACTATTAGGGGGGGCATTTAGCAATAGTGTCTTAATATCCAGTTAATGGCACAACGAGATCGAGAAAATAGGGTGACACTCCCGAGTGTAAAAATCAATTTTACCGAAAGGAGTGTATCCCATGACGAGGAAAAAGAAAAGACAGACAGCCGGGGGGAAGAAAGGTTCCAGGGTATGGTTACATTTACATATCTTGATTTTCGAGAAAAATCCGGGAGGCTCCCTGAATGGCGTCTATCACAACATTTGACAGGACTGGCCGACCCAAGGTAATCTTAATTAATCTGAAATCGGGTTAAAACTTTGATATGGGTATTTACCTACAAACTTGACGAGACTTGAAATGCCTGCAGTGCACAGCGGTAACCAATATCTCGATAATATTATTTCCATGGTGATAAACAATGAGCAAACTGCAAAATTTAGAACTATCCAAGTGCTGACAAAGAGAATTTCAGAAAATCCGTGACAACGTGGCAATAAAAAAGCTGAAGATCAGTTACCCATCATGTATTTATCAAGAAATGCCCTTACGCGTTTATACGAATCAAATGCCGCAGATTGATTTCGACCAACTCTATGCCCCAAATAATAACTCAGATCGTAAGGAGAATCAAAAGCATGATAGGCACCGGGGTAAATTTTCAACACTATCCGCGGCCAGCCATCTTGCGGTTTAATATGTAATTTGCATTTATGTGCAGGAGTCCAGTCATCTTTTTCTCCGATCATAACTAATAGCGGTGATTTAAGGATATACATTCGGGTGCATCTGGGATAAAAAGCCACAGCCGCCTGAAAAGGAGTACTTGAAGGCGCATTAATTTGCACAGCCTCCAGTGTCGCCATCCCGCCGTGGGACCAGCCCATAACAGCAATTCGATTTGGATCAACATAGGGTAAACCCTCAAGGTATAATTTGGCACCAAACGCATCCTTAGCTCGGCGCGAAGGCTGTATCGTGTGGCCCTTTCCTGGAGAACAAATATTTGCCTGTCCCCTTGGCTTAAAGCTGTTTACCAACAAGGATACATACCCCCAGCGTTGAAGCCTATTCATCCAGTCTGAGTGAAGATCCCACGTACCCGCGCAACCATGCAACAACACGACCGCCGGAAAGGGTCCTTCTCCAGATGGCTTTTTCAGTCTTCCGCTAAGGATTTGTAACTCGCCTTTTATATCCGTGTCTAAACTCTTAAATATTGCAGGAGAAGCGCAGGCGATTAAAGTGGCTTGCAAAAACACAATAAAAAGGGTTGCTATTGCGTTGCGTGTCATAATATCGGCCCCTCTATCTGGAACAACTTAAGTCATCAGGAAAACTGTAATCTCATCGCAATTTAAGGTTTTCTACAGCATATAGATTGATGAAAATTGGAAGGCAGGATCTGGATTCAACGTGGATAAGACAAATGAATCTCAAACTAATAGCGATGCTTAATTAGGAGATGCCTCTTAGCGGGTTGCGATGCTATGAAAAACAATTATTAATGAGTGGGTTAGGATTGTCAACTGCTTCAATGGTGGATAGCCAAAAAGGCGTGGCTCGCGTCAATGATAATTTCGGCAATTACAGATTAGGATGTATCGTACAGACAGCCGAGCTTGTGCTTATAAACGGTAATCCATGATTTTTATAGGCCGCTGGAATTTAAGGTATCTCCAACTAATCCCCAGGCGGACCCGGTTCCAGATATCCACATCCCTTGAATCCGAAATCGGTATCAGTGCCAGCACAGAGTACAATACCCTACGTTCAACTATACCATATGGCTATGTTCGAACTGTCTATTCAAAGGTCGGTAGCTAACATGCCCAAATCGTCAGCTGCCAGGGAGGGTGTGGGGTAATCATTCATGAGTATTCTTTTTGGCTTCATCCAAAACCGTACGAACCATCTTTGCCATCTCTGTTATGACAATTGGTTTCATCAAAAAACCTTTGATTCCGATGGTGGAGGCTTCTTCTTCGTTGAGCCTATCGCTGAATCCAGTGCAAATAATGACTGGGATGTCTGATCTGATTGCAATCAACTCTCTGGCCAATTGATCGCCGGTCATGTTCGGCATGGTAATGTCGGAAATGACCAAATCAAATGCATTCGGTTTCGCACTGAAGGCTTTCAAAGCCTCCACGCTATTTACGCGCATCGTCACCTGGTAGCCGAGGCGCTCGAGCATTTGTTTTTCAACATTTGCGATGGGCGTTTCATCGTCGACCAGCAAAATTCGCCCGGTCCCGGTTTCAATTGTTTGCTGAATTTCACTATGGACAGAACCATGAAATTTTTTCATCAGCGGCAAGAACACTTCGATGGTTGTACCTTTGCCGAGTTCACTGTAGATCTTGATCTCGCCGCGATGCTCTTTGACAATTCCGTAGACCACGGCAAGCCCGAGTCCGGTCCCTTTGTCTTTTTCCTTGGTAGTAAAATAAGGTTCGAATATTTTGTCCATTAAAGATGGATCAATGCCGCACCCTGTATCTGAAACTGTAATCTGTGCAAATTTTCCAGGTTCGAGCGCGAAACCGGGCAAATCATCGCTGCGCAATTCGGTTTCCTTCAGCGTCACCGACAGTGTCCCACCAGTCGGTTCAAGGGCATGGAAGGCGTTGGTGATCAGGTTCATGGCAACTTGGTGCAACTGCGTCGGATCCGCCATCACCAGACCGCAGTCATGTTGAATGTCGGCCTTGACATCAATGGATGTCGGAATAGTCGATCGGGTCAGATTGATGACCTCTTTCAGTATCTGCTGGGGCCGGACCGGTATCAGTTTGTGTTCGGATTGCCGACTGAAAGCCAAAATTTGTTTGACGAGGTCTTTGCCTCGCATTGCAGCATTGAAAATCGCGTTGGCGCTACTATACTCGGGGCTGTCCGCTGGAAAATCTTGCATCAGCATCTCGGACATGCCGACAATTGGGAACAAAATGTTGTTGAAATCATGAGCGATGCCACCGGACAGGTTTCCGATGGACTCCATTTTCTGGGCCCTTTGCAGGACTGTTTCGAGCTTTTTTTGGGCGGTGATGTCATGAAGAATCGTTATGATTAATGATTCGCCCGAGACCTTAATCAATCCCGCGAACATCAATGTTATAAATTCAGATCCGTCTTTAGCCTTGAAGTTCATCTCCAAGCCGTTGACCTGGCCAGATTTTTTTAGCTCATTAATGAACCGTTGCCTTTCCCTATAGGAATATAACCCAATTTCTATTGTGGTTTTTCCAACGATTTCCTCTTTAGTATAATGAGCCAACTCGCACAGCTTTTGGTTAACATCGATCAATTTGCCTGTTTCTATTTCGGTAAGCGCGATCGCTTGCGGAGAAAGATCGAATAGGGAACGAAATTTATGTTCACTCTGTTTGACAGCATTTTCGACATTCTTGCGTTTGGTGATATCACGACCCACCCCGATGATTTCCTTGACGTTTCCAACCTCGTCGAGCACCGCTGTATCGGCCCACGCCAGCCACCGCCAACCATCCTTCGTCATCGCTCGTTGTTCGATGTAGGCCGAGTAAGGTGGAACGTAAAGCGTTTCCATTGCCTTGGCAGTAGGTGCCTGGTCATCTTCATGCACCAAGGGCATGAACTGCTGGTCCAAAAGGTCCTCTTCTGTTTTGCCAAAAGTCCGGCAATAGGACGGGCTGACAAACAAAAACCTGCCGGTGGTGTCCACCTTGACGACCATGTCGCTCTGGTTCTCGACAAGCAGGCGGTATTTTTCTTCACTTTCTTTCAACTCCTTGTCAGACCGCTGACGCTCGGTGAGGTCGATGCCCAGACAAGTCACATCAACGATTTCCCCTTGGGCGTCCTTGGTCAATACGTTGGACCACGAAATTCTCCGCAACTCACCGTTTCTCAACACGATATCGTTTTCATAGGACGAAAATTCAGATGTTTCCTTTTTGCTTACCACGCTCCAGAATATCCCCCGGATATCCTCTCTGATAGTTTCCGGAACGAACATGTCGAACCAATCGGCTCCTAAAACCTCTTTCTGGCTCCAACCGGTTAGCTGTAAAAACCGGTTGTTTGCAAAGACAATTCTACCCTCTGAATCCAAAGAAATCCCTATCTGAGGGGTGTTGACGAGAATGTTTCGCCATTTTTGTTCAGAGCGAAACAATGAAATTTCCGCCATTTTTTGTTCAGTCACATCTCTTGCAATACCCATTACCGTCGTGACATTTCCACCCTCTCTGTCAAGAGGAGTCTGTGTCGTATTAAAAAAATACTCCTTCCCATTGATGATCAGACTTATTGTCTCATTGACAGATTCCCCTGAAAAGGTGCGATCATCCACCTTCTTGACAATGGCGGCCTGATCCGGGCTGAAAATAGCTTCCGGCTTTTTTCCGATAATTTTATGGGGGGGCAAGTCAAAAAGCATTTCCATCGCTTTGTTAACAAATGTATATTTCCTGTGCTTGTCCTTAATAAAGATGCAGTCTACGGCATTTTCGGTAATTGACCTGAATTTTTTTTCGGATTCTCTGATGGCTTTTTTCGACTGTTCCTCTGCCAGCTTCTTTTCAGTGATATCCCGCCAGATACAGTGGTAAACTTGTCGATTTCCGGCGTTTATTACCTGGGACAAAACGTGGACATTTCTTAATTCACCCTGTTTTGTCCGCTGTAATGTTTCAAAATCATCGAAACCTTTCTCGATTACCTTTTGGATATGAGTCCGCGTTTCTTCTCTCGTTTCATTTGCTTCGATTTCCGACAGGTTAAGCTGGGCGAATTCGTCACGGGTATAGCCCAATTGTCTGCAAACCTGATCATTGAATTCGACGGGACATAAACTTACAGGGTCAAGGATGACAGCACCATACAAACTATGCTCAAAGAAGGCTCTATAAAAATTTTTAGTCTCCTCCAGAACCTTCACTCTCTTTTCGAGATGCCGAATTCTTTTTTTCAAATCTTTTTCGATTGTCGTTTTTTCCATTACTATCGCCTATTTTTTTTCTAACAGTAATTCGAAAATTATTTCATCTATGAATCGCTTCTTCCAACCAGATTAATGTTACCTATATAGTATCTACCAATCGGCAGAGACGCTATAGGCACAATCAAAAAAATCACTCAGATATTGATCTGCGTTGCATATCAGGTAGTAAGGGAAATACAAAATATTGAGGTGGACGATCGGAATAACTAATTATGTACATAAATTGAGACTAATCCACAAATCTACTTTCTGTCAAAGTGTAAGCTTTGCGGAACTTAATTTGTCGTTTGGATATGAGGGCTAAATTGTCCTTAATAATAGTTGCAAACCCCCATCCTCAGAAATTGGAAACCAACAACTCCCTGCCGGTAATCTGTTTGTTTTTTGAAACCGTGTATTTCAAGCTAACCGGCCTGATTTCAAATTCCTTAAAGATTTTCCGGATATCCGGATGATCATTGATGCTTAGGATGAACCGGCTTCGGATCCAGGCCAGCACCCTCGCCATCTTCTGATAATCGGGTAGCTCTAAATTGTGCTCGTAAAACGGCGCCTTGTAATAGGGCGGATCGCAATAAAAAATCGTCCCGGGTTTATCATAGCGCCTGATAAAATCCTCCTAGGGCAAATGCTCGATAGTCACGCCCACCAGGCGCAGGTGAACCGCAGAGATTTCCACCGCCATGCGCAGCAAGTTGATTCGCGGGGCATGCATAGGCGCCGTGCCATATACCCGTCCTTTGACCCTCCCGCCGAAACAAAGCCGCTGCAGGTAATAATACCGGGCCGCCCGCTGGATATCGGTCAGGCCGCCGGCAGCCTGTTGGCGCTTCCAGTCCTCGAACCATTCCCGAGATGACAATAGCCACTTAAACTGCCGTAAAAATTCCTCCAGATGGTTCTGCAGCACCCGGTAAAATGCAACCAGGTCGCTGTCCAGATCGTTGATCACCTCATATTTCGATTCAGGCTTTTTAAAAAACACCCAGGCCGCCCCGGCAAATACCTCGCAGTAGGCTTTATGCTCGGGCATCATATCGATGATTGTTTGAGCCAGCTTCGATTTCCCGCCAATATACGCTAGTGGGCTGTTCACGGTCGCCTCCTTGTGCGTAAAACGCCATCTGTGATAATAGCCCTGTTGCTATTTCCCGTAGCAGGGCCGTCTGGTTACAGATGTCTGGTTGTGCTCCGTGCAGCCATTCGCCTCGGGGATGTTCCAGCATCCACCGGGGCGGCCCTTAGTTTTCCTCCTTTTTCCTGTTTTCTCCAGGATTGCTCATTGCTCTGGCCCTAATTCCTTCAGAACCGTCTTTAAATCGGCCCAGATTTATTTAACGGTTTTTGAGACGACCCGTTGGCCGTATCCGCCTGTGATCGTTCGATCCTGGGCCTCTCCGGCGGTTTTCGGGTTTAGGTGTCAACGAGCCTTTTTTGCCGGGTTGACGATGGACCGGATCCAGGTGACGGTCAGGCCATACTTGTGGGCCAGTTCCCGAAGGTTGGAACCGTTAAATTCCTTTCTGATGGTCCGGTCCCGGGCCGCCCGGTAGATCTTTTCCACCTTGGGAATGTACATTCCCTCTCCGCTGCGGTTCTCGATCAGTTTCAAGGTGGTCTCGAAACCGATGACATCGGCAAGGTCCTGAAAATCGGGCGGCAAGTCCTCTACCTGGATCTGGTGCTTGTCAAACATGCCGGTCTCCTTTTCGAGCAATCTGGTGAATCTTTTGAGTTTGCATTGTAGTGGGAGAAAAGGAGTGTTTCAAATGCAGTTTTGAAGAAAATTTCTGCACTTCAAAACTGCATCAAAAAGGTGTGCGGTCACCAGCTAAAACAACTTTAGTTGCCGGTCGTCATTGTAGTCTCCGGAACTTGAACGCTGGGTTCCAACGATGGCCCGAATGCTGGAGACACAAAGGCCGTAGGTTCTGGCCAGTTGGCGGTGATTGCGACCGTTGAAGGCCGCCCGGATGGCTCGATCCCTGGCGGCGCGGCTGATGCTGTCCATGGCAGGGATGTATATTGGACCGCCGCCCATGGCCTCGGCTAGCCGGAGAGCTGGTTCAAGGCCGATAACGGCGACCACATCCCGAAAGTCCGCGGGAAGGTCGTCGAGGTGGATGGGAGGGCGTCCATTCATCAGTGCTATGCATCCTCCCAGTCGTTCACCGGGCAGACATCGCAAACCGGACCGTCCAGATACTCATGGGGATTGAGTTCGGCCTCGCAACACAGCTGCATGGCCACTTTCGATCCGACCTAAAAAAGATCCCTGACGCAGGCCCAGCGAGGATAGTCATTCCTGCCCGGGGGTGGGGTTGCATTTCTGATTGCGCGCATCAAAAGTTCGTTGTCGTCTGGTCTATCGAATTTGTCTTTCATGTCGTTAACATTCAATGGTTGTGGCTAAGTACCTTGAGAAAAGGCCTTGAAAAAAGGGTAAATCTGTGTTGGCTTCTGGGTTGAAAAATAAAATGTATTGCCGACTTAAAGATCGGAGTTGAACATGGATTGGAAGGAAGAACGAAACCACTTGACTGAACAGCTCCAAATCCTAACGAAACTTCAAGAACGATTCGGTGATGAAGCAATTGAAATTGCCAGCAAGGCCAGATTGGCAGTCCATCAACAATGGATGAAAAAATTTTCCAAAAACAAATCCGGCCGACCGTCTGAAATATTCAACCATTCTGCTTTTAGTGTAACCTCGGCTGAAGAAAATATACTCGAGTACCGGGTACTTGAGGATTCGGCTCAAAGATTTGCGGTAAAAATCACAAAATGCAAATATGCTGATTTTTATATTGAAAAAGGCGCGCCTGAGATTGGCTATGCGCTGCATTGTGCCCTTGATTTTGGTGAAGCTGAAGCCTTTTCCCCAGATATCACTCTGAAACGAACTAAAACACTTATGCAAGGCGACAGTCATTGTGATCATTGTTATGAAATCAAAAGACAATAGAATCACTGACCCGTACGAAAGCTGATAGAAATCCAGCACAGCTGTTGCCAACACATATTTTCAAAGAACCTTAGCCAAGAATAATCCCTGCCTTATAGATCCTTGGGGTCTAAACAATCACCCCGTGCCTGTCGGGATACCTAATGCCTGGATAAGGCTTGGTCTTTCCGACGGCGGCATAACTTTCAAGGATGGTCCTGCTATGGGCCAAGCCTTTATACCGGGCACCTTTCAATTTGACGATTTCCAGCTACCCGCAACCATCGATCTGGAAAAATACGATTTTTCCTCAAGTCCTCACTTTGCTAACCGATAATCTTCTCAGCGAAGGGAATGATAACTCAATCCGTTCCCCCTTTTAACGGGCAAGACCGTTTTACCCCTTTTACGGTCTTGTCCGTTTCTTTTTGTATAGTGTTCTCCAGTTGGCATAAAATTGTGGCATGTGATTTGTAGTTATTTCGTTTAGAGTATGGATCATTTCTGACTTCAATTCACCCATGCTCTCACCTCCTCAGGCCCCAGCACGAAATTCATAACCTTTCGTGTTGGGGCCTTCTTCTTTAAAACCAGCATGATAACCACATAGAAAGAAAATCATTGATCAGAGACGAAAATCTCTTTTCAGGTAATGGATGATTGCTATTTAATTTCTCATCGCATGCAAAAAAAGATTGCATCTGCAATATTTCTGTTTCGATCATCGTTAACCGATTATCACAAAAATCCTTATTTTCCCTGGAACACGTCCATCTTTGCAATCATTGCAAAGATGGACTTGATGATCGTTACTTAATGCAATCCCATTTTGTTAATCGCCCTGTGGATTGCTTCGCGCTCCGGCTCCACAAGCCCTTTTTCTGATGTCATCGAAAAGCTTGAACAGGATTTTTTCCAGATGGGGCGCCAAACTGCCGCCGGATATCCATCCCACCCGATTTTCCTGCAACCGAGCGTGATCCTGCTTCAGATAATTGTACAGCGCAACGATAGCCATCAGTATGGCCACCATCCAACCGGTCATTTCGAACATGGCGTTCTCTCAGTGCCGGATCGACCTAAGAATCTCAATGGCGAGACGCCAGTCAGTCCGAAAAAAAAGGACATTGAGCCAAGCCCAAGCGACAAGGGAAACGGCCACGGCAATCAACATTTCCGTAAGCGAGGATGACTTGAACCGGTCCCAGTTCAGAAAAACGATCAGGGGAAGGACCGGTCCGAGCGTCACGGCCAGTGCGAACTTCTGTTTCGTTGCTTTCTTCATGGCATCGGTCTCCGCGGGTCTTGAAGGGTTACCGCAACGACAGTGCCTACTCCCCGACAAACCCGGCAAACTGTTCGACACAGGTTGGAATGCCGCCCTGGGAGGCGCCGATCATCTCCTCGATCATGATGGTGCCCTCGGTGGGATCGATGCTGCATTCCTCGAGGTAATCGAAAAACTGTTCCTGTTCATTGAGAAGGAAGCCGGCAATGATTTTTGCGTCGATGGGTTTCATGGCATCTCCCTTTGGTTCAGGTTCCATACCGTTCGAACACATCGATAAACAGACCGGACAATCGATCCCGGTCGATATGAACGTAATAATTGCGGCCACGCTGACTGATGACCGCATCCGGACCCAGGATCCGGCGCAGGTGTTCCCGGGCCTGGCTGGTGATCTTCACCCGGTCCCGTGTGGGACCGGACTGGATCATCAAAGATCCGGATGTGCAAAGCAGACGAATGGCCATGGTCAACTTCCCGTATAACGACCGTGACGCCTGGCATCAGTCATCAAAGCCGCCACGATCTTGTGCAACTGATCCGGCCGACACCAGTTATGCGATTAATCTTTATAAGCCCAGAATTGTTATTCCTGGTGAGAAACCAAAAACGTATATAGTTAAATCAAATGGGTTTGATTTTGGACGAGCCGACTTCAGCCTTGCTGGTGGATATGAAACTGACCAAAAGTTAGACAATAGTAACTATGTGTTTGCGTCTGAAGCAGCCTTGGTCCAAACTGACCACAGGGGGATAAGGGGGTTTTTCCCATCTGTGTTTCTGGGTTATGATCTGCTTAGAGTTGATGCTTCTCAAACCCAAGATAATAATAGTTTGGATGACGACAGTGCAGAACGCTTTCGCGCGTTTGCCCAATGGAAATTGGAGATTGGGAGCTGGATTTCAGATAAATTAGATCCATTAAAACTGCATATTGACTTGAGGTGTTACAAAATAGATGGTTTGCCGGATGCACTGGAAAATGCGGACGAAGATGAGGCTACCTATGCAGCTGGGAAGTTGACATACAGTTTTACCGGCAAGGAGCCATTTGGCATTATCAATGCAGTTTTTTTACGTGTTGATGACGGACGCATACCGCCTGTTATTGAGGATGCCACTTGCATCACATTCGGCATAACAATGTTTGAACATTAAAGTTGGATCTTGGTTCCTAAAAAAGGTTTCGCTGGAAGGTCTCTCATGATGCAGCAGGCTTTGGATACGTTGCCCAGTTCTTCGGCCAAGTTCAGCCATCCGATTTTGTGTTTGGTGACGGTTTTTGTATCATTCAATATGGTGCCTATTTCAAATGGTCTTGATGCAAATGACTGGCACCTTAATCAAAACCGGAAACCCTCACTTTTTCAGGTGTGATGTCAAATTAAATCACAAAAGGCTCAAAACACGTTTCGCACTTTCTGTTTTTACCGGTTTTCATTACTATTTATTATCATTGGATAAAAGTCATTTTGTGAAAATTTTTTACCCATATGCATCCCTTTTCGCACTTTTTTCGATGATCAACAGACGTAAATGGGTGTAAAAATCGTTTAGAAGCCCTTTAAAAGGGCCTTCAGGTAGATTTAAACTGCCCGGAATTGGCTTTCCCCAGGACGCCAGTCAAGCTGAAAAACGGTCCAAAACGCCATTTTGGTTTCATTCTTCGGATCACGGTTTCGTCGTGACACAGTATCAAACAACGCCTCGACATCACAGCACATCCCACGCAATCCCGCCCTGTCCCGGCCGATCCCGGGTGGTTTCAAACCGAGTGTCAAGTCACACTTTTCTCATACTATTCCACTGCCCACAGCAGGTAAGAGGGGGATCTGGTGTTCATGGTGTCGGCCTCCTGTTCACCGGCAGTGTACCCTTGACGTGTACCACCAAAGTGTACCACCCCTGAAAATAGGGGGGAGGCCAAAAGAAAAACCCGCTGAAAAATCAACGGGTTATCCTTGTTTAAAAGTGCCGAGGGACAGAATCGAACTGCCGACACGGGGATTTTCAGTCCCCTGCTCTACCGACTGAGCTACCTCGGCGGTTTTCCTGAAAAAGACAGTCTGTCGCTTTCAAGAAGTGCGGTTTATAAACCCTTTTCCCGAAACAAGTCAAGGCCTTTTTTGGCTTTTGAACCGGAAACCATTGGCCGAGGGGGACACGAAAAAGTCAAAGCCTCCGGCATCCAAAGCAGGGTAGGGCCCACGCCATAACGGCTGAAAAAGTACCGGCTGGATGCAGGAGTGTTTGTCCGACAAAATCGAAGATTGACTATCCGGAACAATAGTGCTTAATAGAGAACAGTGTTCTCTATCGAAAAATGCAGATCTAACATCAGACGGAATTGGAAAAGTATAAAATATTATCTTTACATCATTCTGACGTAGGCTGGGTATGAAGTGAAGATTTGGCGCTTTCACATTATTTCAGAGAGTTCTGGATACCGGGTCAAGCCCGGTATGACGGGCCTGGAACTTCCTGTCTGTTCATCAAAGGAGATACCATGAGCTACCCCGATTCCAGGAACCCATACAGCTTCAACCCATTTCTCGAATGGCGGGAAAACTGCGATTTTTACGCCGAAGATCCCTTTGCCCAAAAGGCGGTGCGCGTATTTACCGGAGAGCATGCCGACGAAGTGGATGCCGCCGCCCGGGAACTTTCCAGAAAGGTCTCGTTCCGGTGGCGCAGGATGGCGGAAGCCAGCGCCTGGCCGGAAAAACGACCCTGGATGATGCACTATGACGGGCACAACAACCGCATTGACCGTATCGTGAGGCCCCACGAAACCGAGGTGATGGAACAGGAGGTGTTCGGAGAAGGCCTTTTCTCGGCGGAAACCCACCCATGGGTTCGGTTCATCAAGATGTACCTGATCTACCAGAACGGCGAGGCCTGCATCTCCTGCCCGTTGACCTGCACCGAGGGCATGGTCGCGGTACTGGAGCGCTTTGCCGACACGCCAGAAACCCGGGCGATCCTGAATCATTGCAAGGAGGGCAAAAACGGCCATTTCGGCATCGGGGCCCAGTATCTTTCGGAAATCCAGGGCGGCTCGGACGTCAAGGCCAATCTGCTCGAGGCACGCCAGGAGGACGGTCAGTGGCGGCTATACGGCACCAAATTTTTCTGCTCGGCCACCCATGCCGATTATGCCATGGTAACGGCCAAGCCCACGGATTCGGAAAAGGTGGGGCTTTTTGTGATGCCGTCCTGGCTGCCGGGCGACAAGGCGCGGGAACGTCGCAACGGATTCACCATCGATCGCATCAAATGGAAAATGGGCACCAGCGAGCTGACCACCGCGGAGATGACTTTCAGCGGCGCCCTGGCATATCCGGTGGGGCCCCTGGAAAGGGGCCTGGCCAACATGATCGGCATCGTGCTGACTTACTCGCGGCTCACCGTCGGACTTTCCGGCGGTGCCAGCATGATGCGCGCCTGGCGGGAGGCCGCCCGGTACTGCGAGTTTCGGGAGGCGTTCGGATTTACCATCGGGCACATGCCCATGGTCGCCGGCCAGCTGAAGACTATTGAAAAGGCGGCCAAACGCACCCTGGCAGGTGCTTTCAGGCTGTATGCCGACATTCTGGCGCTGCCCGGCGGTTTTGTCCGCGGGGCTGATGCAAAGGAATCCGATGATTTGAAGCGGCGCCGGTTTGCCATCCGCGAGCTGATCATGCTCCAGAAAATGGCCACCAGCTTCGATGCTCCGGATGTTCTGCGCCTGGCCATGAGCCTGTTCGGCGGGCACGGCGTGATGGAGGATTTCTCGGTCCTGCCCAGGCTCTACCGCGACGCAGCGGTCAACGAACTGTGGGAAGGACCGCGCAACGTTCTTCTGGCCCAGGTTTATCGGGATCTTACGGGTGCTTCGGCCTGGTATGCCCCCGACCGCTTTGTCGCCGACATTCTTGCCGGGGGGCCGGAAGATCGGGTAAAGGAATTCCAGGAGGAAATCGCAGCGATTCTTTCCGGTCCCGGTCTGTTCGAACCGGGGCCGGCCGCAGAGGAAAACTGCATGCGCTGGGATCGTTTCTGCCACCGGCTTTTCCACGCCTATCAGGATGTGGCAGCGGCTACAATTGAAGAATCAAAACCTTGAGAGGCCGCCATCATGCCGACCGCAGCCACCACATTTGCCGAGCAGAGAAAACAGGAGCGCCGGGAGCGCCAGAAAGTCATCCTGGGCGCCGCCGAACGGGTATACAGCCGCAAGCCGTTCGAAGCCGTGAGCATGCGGGATATCGCCGGCGAGGCCGGCATCGTGGTCTCCGCGCTGTATCGCTACTTTCCGGATCAGCAAAGCCTTTTCGTTGAGGCGTTCGTGGAGGGGACCCGGAAGATCATCGCCCGGGTGGACGCGCGCATTTCAGACGGAGAGATCACCGACCTGACGGCATTCGGCTTCGAATTTATCTCTTTTCTCACCGAGAACGACCACTACTTCCGCATGATGACCCACTTCATGCTCGACGGCCGCCTGAGCGGCGAACCGCTTGAAAAGCTCAACCAGGCCGCCCGCTCGGTCCTGGACCTGTTTGAGCGGGTGCTTGATCATTCCGGCGCAGACGGAAACAAACGCACCCTGGCCCATACCTACTTTGCGGCTTTAAACGGCATTCTCATCTCTTTTCGCAATTATCCCGGTCGAGACAGCGCCGACGTGCGCCGTCATATGAAAAAGATGGCCGCGGTCATGGCCAAATCCCTGGAGGATTATGGACGGGGCATTGTGACGGTGAACGGTGATCAGAATCCGTAGATCAGCGGCGCCAGAAAGATCGTCATGGCCATTACGATCAACGTCAGGACCGAACCGATCCTGGTGTAGTCGGTGAATTTATACTGGCCTGCTCCCCACACCATGAGGAAGGTATGGTATATTCATTGACAAGCCGTGCAGCCCATGGTAATTAGTGGTGAAACCACTAAAACCAAGGAGCCGCAGCGATGACACCACAACCGAAAGTTTATTCCTATCTCAGATTTTCAAGCCCTGATCAGCTCAAAGGCGATTCCCTCAGACGACAACTTGACCGTTCTCGTCAGTGGTGCAAAGAAAACGGCCTTACGCTGGACGAGTCCTTGACCATGAAGGACTTGGGCTTGAGTGCATACACAGGCCAGCACCGGACAAAGGGCGCATTGGGCGGCTTCTTGAGGGGAGTTGAGTCTGGCACCATCCAACCGGGATCGATTCTGATCGTTGAGTCGCTGGATCGATTGAGCCGCCAGGACGTGGTAGATGCACAGACGCAGTTTCTCAACATCATCAATGCCGGAATTGAGATTGTGACGTTGATGGATGGTTACAGGTACAGCAAAGAGTCGATTCGGGAGAACTGGACGCAATTGGTTATCAGTCTTACGATTATGTCCCGTGCTTCCGAGGAGTCCAAGACCAAAGCCGACCGGCTAAACAGCGCATGGGCAGCGAAACGCAAAAAGGCAACCAAGCGTCCCCTGACTGCGATGTGCCCGGCATGGCTGAAGCTGAACAAAAAGATCCAAGCTTTTGAGAAGATCCCCGACCGTGCAGAAGTCGTGAGGCGTATCTTTGACATGTATTTGGCTGGAAATGGTGTGTACAGGCTTTGCACGATTCTCAATAACGAAAATGTCCCAACTTTCGGTAAATCGAAAATATGGCGAATCAGTTCAATGCAAGCCATTTTAAAGAATCGATCTGTATTAGGTGAGTACCAGCCGCACCGATCTGTACGTACTGCAACCAAACGTGAGCGCATTCCAGACGGTGACCCAATCAAGGACTACTACCCGGCAATCGTCGATACTGAAACCTTTTATGCCGTGCAGACAAAGTTGGTGGAGAGAACAGGGAAAGGTGGTCAAAAGGGATTCCGTAAAAATCTGTTCACGCATATAGTATCTTGTGGCGTGTGTGGCGGCGTCAGTCATTACGTGAACCACGGCGGCGATTTCCATTACTTGAGATGTGAGAACACCATTGCCGTCAATAAATGCGATGCACCGCCATGGCCCTATGGCGATTTTGAACAAGCATTTTTGACCCTGTGTACCGAACTCGACGTGAGCGCCATCCTGCCAAACGGCACCGGTAGAGCCAAAAAGATCGAAGCCGCCCGGCTGGCAGTGGATGCAGCTAAAGGTGAACTGGCAGATATTAAATTGCGGTTAGCAAACTATGACAAAGCCATCGATACGGCTACGTCAGACGCCATTATAGAGCGTTTCGTGGCCAAGCTGACCGATGCTGAAGGTGAGAAGAAAGATGCTGAAAAACGCCTGTCAAATGCCATCATGGCCTTACAATCGGCCGAGTCTGAAACCGCCAGCACCAGCGAACAGTTGAAGTCATTGCAAGACCTTACCACACGGCTAAAGACAACCAAGGGTGAAAAACTAATCCAACTGCGCGACCGGATCAAAAACGCCATAGGCCAGCTTGTTAAACATCTTCAGCTTTTCCCCGATGGCCTACGAGACAATATCGTCATGGGCAATGCCATGACCGGCTGGCGGTTGTCCAAGATTCAGGATGAGATTGATCCGGTTGAGGGTGAGGCCGTCATTGACGATTATATCGAGAGCAACACCGGCAAGGATCATCGGGCAATGCTTATCGAGTTCAAGGCTGGTGGCTATCGGCTTTTAAAACGCCACGGCGACGAATACCGGACGGAACAGGCCAGCACCATCGAGGGGATTGAAAAGGTACTCAAAGATGCGGCGGCTTAGGCTGGCAAGTATGACAAATTGTTATAGTGGTGATGGATTAGCATGCTGGCATTACATCGTTATTTAATAACGGGGGCTGTCTGATGACGAATAAGGAGCGTCAAGCACGCTACCGCGAAAAATTGAAATCCGATGGTATGAAGTCGCTGCGTATCAGCATTTCGGCAGAAGCCAAAGCCGCCATTGATGCCGAGTGTAAACGTACCGGGGAAACCCAGGCCCAGGTTGTCGAGCGGTGTGCTGCGCAGCTTGGTGACGTCAATCAGGCAATGCTGGAAATAGTACTGAAGCTGAGCAGAAACCAATTCAAGCTTAGGACTGAAGATCCAGAGTTGTACGAGTCCTTAACTACGGTTAGCAAGTTTTTTAAATGGATTGGCAGATCCGGTAGTCCCGGTATATTTGATTTCAAGAAGTAATGGCGTTACGCAATAACGCATTGAAATTATCTCCCGAATTTGTGCCCCTCCTCATAGCCAGCCACTTTCACTCTCCTAACCAATTTTTTTTAAACAACATTACCTGCCAAGATCATTAAAGATTTTTTGCTGTGTGGATAGGCTTGTTATTTTTTCGACGATGAATATGGCCGGCCCCACAGTATAAATTAATTATCTACGGTTGATTTTTGCCTTTGACCTTAGTCCCGATTGCGCCCGGAGGAAGCAATCATAGTTTTATAATTATAACAACGTGTTATCTAATATTGGAGGTAATAATGACAGACAAACAATACAACAAGACCACCAGAGCGGAAATCTCGAAGTGGATGCAGTCCTATGATTGGCAATGCTCCATAACCCTTACCCCTGCCAACCCCTTGAAATACAACTACGCAATAAAGGCACTAAACAGATGGACAGACAATTTGGCGCGCCACACCGGCCTTCACCTTCAATATGCTGGCGTTTACAATACACATGGCAGCGTCCATATCCACCTTCTTGCCGCTGCCAGCGCTCCAAATAACAATCTTCTGAACATCACCGATAACCAATGGCCCCTCATCAATCGTTCCTTCCCCGGAGATGTCAAGGTTGAACCCATCTATGATCCGCAGGGGATCTGCACGTACATCTTCGAGGTCAATCTCGGACACCACAGCGCCAGATTTATCGAACCCCATGGCAATCTAATGATAATCCAAGGGCGGGCTGCATAAAATTGAAAAACTGCATAGAGCCGATTATCGTTAGCGGCATTTGAGATTGAGGTGTGTTTGCCTATCGTCTGAGAAGACGTCAAAATCGTGCTCTCCGTGCGTTTAAACAAGGCCCAGGGATGGAGTGTTGTTTTGTTTGGGGCCGGGGGGGGGTGGTCCCCCTTTATGGGATTCAGCATTTTCAAATATGGGTGGGGAAAAATTTTCAATTTGAAATTTTCAAGTTCTCACTTGAACCATTATTCATATTAAGTTAGAACCTTATTCGAAAATTGAAGAGATTTATAGACGCCTGTCAATTAATTTTTATGCATGGAGGATTACATGAGAATCTGGTTTTCCGCTATTTTTTTAACGTTCATAATTTCTTGTTCAGCGCCATATAGTTATAATTACTACAAAGAGTATGCTTATAATGATGGCGCCATTGCTCTCGGAATGACCACACAGGAGGTAAGGCAGGCAATTGGATCACCAGATAAGATTGAATTGCCGGAAGCCGTTGTAACGCCTTTTACTCCAAGTGGGAATCCACAATTAGCTGCCGAAAATCAGCAATTTTGGGTGTATCCGGAGAACAACAATAAGGATTTGGTGCTGATGTTTAAAGGCACCACCCTTGTTAAGATCGGTACAGTTGAAAAGCTCTGAGAGAATTTAGGAGCGAACACAGACTTTTCAGTCCTCCAAGGAGTCGTTTACGAATTCGAAATATTTGTTAATTCCTGAAACAGCTTTAACCTGTTGGTATAATGACATATTAATTATAAATTAATTAAGATTGTTGAATTGTTTCACAATTTTTTTTCGGTTTAAACAATATAGTTTCCCCTTTTTTGCGGAACCCCTTCCTTTCTTTTGACATCTCGGTACATGAGAAGTTTGAATGCTCGCCAAAAATTAATTCTCGCAAACTTTCAATGAAAAGTTAACGAGCATGAATTTTGATAATGCTTTGTATATTCAATATGATAGATAAGATTTTGACGGTTTCCGATAAAATTCCTGTTTACAACCCGTTAAGAATATGATGAAAGAATCGAAAAACTTAACGAGATGAACGACAGGAGGCAACGATGGCAGAAAGCGTTCGAAATCCAAATCACCCGAAAAAAGGTTCCACAATAAAAGTTGATCCAATCAAGAAGGTGAAGGACATCAAGGCAATCAAAAAACTGCTCCACGACAAACCCCGTGACTTGTGCCTATTCACGCTCGGCATTAACACCAACTTGCGGGCATCGGATTTGCTCCGTATCACCGCTGGCATGGTCAAGGATTTGAAGCCGGAGGACGAACTCTCGCTCAAGGAAAAGAAAACCGGCAAACACCGCCGTATAACGCTGAACAAAGCCGCCATAGCCGCTATACAGGGACTTCTTGCCAGTCGGGACTATGGGGACGATGATCCGCTATTCGTTGGTCAACGCGGGTGCCTGAGCGTTCCTTCGGTTAACCGTCTGGTGAAGGGTTGGTGCAAGTCCATCAACCTCAAAGGCAACTATGGCAGCCACACGTTGCGTAAAACCTTCGGATACCACCAGCGGGTGACATTTGGGGTCAGTGTGCCGGAATTGATGGTGGTATTCAACCACGCCAGCCAGCGAGAAACGCTTGAATATCTGTGCATCCAGCCTGAAGAGGTACGGTCGATCTACATGAATGAACTATGATAGCGCGGCCAGCTCCCGGCGGTTCCCTCTATTAAATAAGGGCAAGTCGGCCGCCGGTATTGATTGGGATGGCACGCGCACACGTCCCTTTGTCTGGCTGGCGAGAGCATACGGGGGAACACGAACCCGTCACATATTAGATACTGGCTCACATTTTTGGTTTGGAGAAGAAAGCCCCTTTCGCCAATCTGGACAAATTTCGTCCAACATTTCTGTCCTGAGGGGGTTGAGTTGGCCTTTTTTGTATAGCCTTCTTTGGTTATTTAACCACCTGCCAAGGGGTGTTCTATTTGTTAGCTTACAATGTCCATTCTCACAGACAAAGTCTTCGAGTTCTATCAAGTAATGTAACCCTCGCGCTTGTTTATCATCTTTCCAGACAAAGCCTATGTCATCCAAAAGCTTTATCTTTTCTTTGCTAATGTTTTTTTTCATAAATCGTTTTTTCCTCTGCGTTGCCGCCCAACCGTGAAGGTTTACACCCCTAAAAGTTAAGTTGCTGGGAATTCCGCACGGTCCGCCTTTCTCTTCAAAATAATTTTTTAGCGCATTGTATCCTTTCTTCCAAAACTTTTTATTCCTATTTGTATTTGCATCCCAATCAAATCCGATATCGTTTAATCGATTAAGTTGTTCATCCGATAGAGGTGCTTCAGTTCCAATTTTGTTTCCCTCCTTTGCCATTTTACGTTTGCGTTGCATTCGTGTCCAATTATATAATGTTTTATTCTTAGTTGGGGAAACCATCATATTTCCATTTGCTTCTTTGTATTCTTTCAGGGTTTGGAACATTTGCTCCCATTTGGCATCATGATAATTGAATGCAAAGTTAATATCTTCTAATTTTCGTTTCCTTTCTTCGGACAATAACCTCATATTTTTCAAAGCTCTTTGTGCTTTTACCCACAATACAAATTTGTTGTCAGGATGGTCATATTTACGAATTAAAGTATGTCCATTTTCCTCATAAAAGGCCTTTAGCTGACCATATCGTTCATCCCACCTGCATGTTAGGCGCTCAACACTCCTCGCAGTAATGGCCTTTTGTATCGTTTCGAGTTTTATCTCTGGACCTAAAAATTCAACTTTTTCATTAAATCTTGTGGGATCGTAGCCGCCTGTTTTACCTTTTTGCTCCCTCATGGTGGTTACTATGTCAGCAAAAACTTCATCTTGTTCCTGCAAAGCTTGAAGTACTAACCAGACCTCATCGAAATTCGAGCGTTCAACGGCATCTTCGACGGTTTCACCCTTCTCCTGCTCAAGAAACACCGGAATTATGACATACCCAAATTCTTTTTCAGTGTTTTTGCTTTTACGCATTGCACGGCCAGTTGCCTGTATAATATCGAGCTTGCTATATTTGGGAGACATGAAAGCAACCATATCAACTGCCGGTATATCAACACCTTCCACGAGGCAACGCGCATTTGTCATTATTGCTTTGGAATCCATCCTGAATGAACGCATATATTGTTCGCGTTTTGAAACAGACATCTTTCCGTTCACATGATATGCTTTGAAATCCGGCAAATGATTCTTTATGTGTTCCCCGCTTGGATTGGTGAAAGTCTTAGCACCCTTAACTGTTGGATGGAATGTGAATACTTTTTTTATTGGGTATTTTTCGATAGCTTTTCTCAAAGCTATTTGCTGAGCAACATAATGTGCTCGTATCGGATCTCCATCTACGAGGACTTCCCCAATACGAAGAAGCTTTTCATTTAGCATCTTTGAGGTAACAACTGATACAAGCACTTTGTATTGACAAATTATGTTCAAATTAGCTGCACGAGCGAAGGAAAGTTTATGACATACTGGGCCATAGTCTTCGGTTGAATCCATTGAATATACCAACAGGGCATCATCATCTTTGTTTCTTTTACGTAAATCATAATGCCTTGGTGTCGCTGTCATAAACAGCCTTTTACGGATAGATAGAAAGCCATCATTCAACGCTTGTCCAAACTTAGCACCTTTTCTGCTTGCAGTTTTATGTGCTTCGTCAAATATAGCCAGATCGAAAAATTTACCTCTGAGGCTTCCTTCTGCAATGACCTGTTGAGAATGATACGTGCAGAAAACAACCTTAGCGCCCTGATGCGGATAATTCAGGAAACGCTTAACCTCGATAGGGTTGGTGCTCACTGGGAAATCTATGTCTGACTTGTCCAAGACAATACCATCTCGTTCCTTTTCCACTGACGGGTCTGAACACACACATATGTGGATAGGATTGAACCAGTTTGTTTCTTTGAACCATTCATGAAGAGTTTGGCTAAGGAGGGCAAGAGAAGGAACTAAGACCAAAATCGTCCGAGCTTTAAGTTTCTCAGCCACCCATAATCCAATTAAAGTTTTTCCAGTACCGCAGGCCATTAGAACAGTTGCTCTGTCATCGGAGCGTAATGCCGAAACAATATCTTCAATCGCGTTGACTTGATGTTTGAGAGGCCTTTTTCGTTTCAATGGAGCGGGGGAGCCTTTGAGCCACAACTCAAACCGATGGAAATCATCCGGCCGAAGCCTATCAAGGTCGGTCCCCTTTATTGCATAGAAACCTGTCCGGTCCTTCAGAACGCGAGGTAGCGACTCACTGTTGGTGAACAGTATCCGCTGTGAGGCTTGGTCAGACAGCCCCATGAATGTGGAAATCTGGCTCCAAGTCAGCTTCTTGCGGTTACCACGAAATTTCGCTTGGTATGCCTGAATCAGTTCCCTTGAATCCAATAAGGCACCATCAACTCCCATATCCGACCCCAAGTCGATACCGAGCTTCTGCTTGTATTCCAAGGGAATCGCCTCAAAGGGCCAGACCTTAGCTGCATTCACAACCTTTTGGTTGGTTAAGTAGGCTTCAGCGAAAACTTCGAAAGCATCGCCTTTTTCCTTTCTGGTAGGTAGTTGGGAAATGCGGGATTCCAGTTCAGGAAAGCTTTCAACATTATGGAACAGTCCATGCTTAAGAAATCGTTGGGCCATGGGATGTTGTGGTCCAGACATCAGCAACCCTCTCGGTGTCGATTCTTGGATGAATTGTCGGGATGGAACTAAGTAGAAAGGCGCTGTGATAGTAGCGAAAAGAGGATGGCAGTGCAAGGTTGTATTTGGCAAAAGCTCATAAGATGTAGGGGGCACCTGGCGGGATTAGCCTGCCTGAGATCGCCGCCATCGTTGGCGCCACCGCACAGCGGATGAATGCGACCATCAAGGAAGCGGCCAATAGGCTGAAAACTGGCAAATTGGTCTGGCTGGAATGTTGGGGTGACGACCGGGCAGCGGCACAAGCCCGGCTTAACAAGAAGCGGTAGCGTGACCGGAAATATGAAACGAAGCGGTGCAACATATACCATGGGAACATTCGATGCGACCAAGGGCGGCACTGCTGACCGGATTCAATCCGATTGGTGCATGGGCTCCTCATTTTATGGCAGTAAGCTTAATAAATTATTTGACATTTGAATGAGCCAGAGTTAGGAATTAATCCTCCTATCCATATATCTTGATTGCAGTACAAAACGCTATACACACAGTCATTAACAGAAGATGAGTCAAGATTTGACAATTTCTGGCATATGGGGTTTAATTAATTGACAAATATCCAGCCAGATATTAGTACCGCTCTTTGTTTAAAAATTTAAGCGCTATTCATTCAGAACCGTCATTTCTAAGTTAACTGGTCGTTAACACAGTAAATAATACTTAAGGCTGGTCAGTAATGAACGATGGCTTTGAAGATAGGCTAAGCGAACTTGTCAAAGGAATCGGTCAAGAAAATGACACAGACGTGTTTATCTATTGCGGTGACTTGACTCGTCCGCACGACCGAGAATTCCTTGATGTTTGTCCAGGTGGAGAGCGTACGCATCCAAATGTTCTTCTATTATTGACAACTTATGGTGGGGACGCTTCAGTAGCCTTTCGCATAGCAAGATGTCTTCAGAAGGTATACGAGAAGGTTTCTATCTTCATACATACATTTTGTAAAAGCGCTGGTACATTACTTGCTTTAGGTTCCCATGAGCTGATAATGTCAAATAAAGCCGAAATGGGGCCACTGGATGTGCAACTGCTTAAGGCTGATGAGTTGGGAGAGCGTAGTTCTGGATTGGTGATACGGGATGCTCTCGAAAATTTGCAGACCCAGGCCTACAAGATGTTTCAAGAATATTTTATTGATTTGCGTGTCGGCAGCGGACAGCAAATCACAACAAAAAGTGCAATGGAGATAGCCGCTAACCTTGCCATTGGGCTCTTTAGCCCGATATACAGTCAAGTTGATCCGATTCGTATGGGTGAAAATCAGAGGGCGATAAGGATTGCTTGGGAATATGGTGAAAGAATCAAAACTGACAACGTCAAAAAGAATACTATTTCGCAATTGATCATGGGTTATCCAGATCATGGTTTCATAATTGACGATGAAGAGGCAAAATCATTATTCAACATTGTGCGTCAGCCTACCGATAATGAATTTGCACTTGCTGAGCATTTGTTACCGTTCGCCGAAAATACATTGAAAGAAAGCACTGGAAAGGTCTTCAATCTCACCAAACAATGCTTAATTTATGATACGGAAAAGAATAAAGGAGGTAATCATGAGCAGGAATCAGCCACAGAGTGTCAGTCTGATGGATCAGGGGGGCAGCCTGCAACAGATGAAGATAATTCAGAAGTCAAGGAAACCGCTACCGGAACAGATGAATCGGGCAAGAAAGCCGCTACCGGAGGAAATGTCGAAGGTAAGGAAGCCGCTGCCCTCAAGTCTGTCAAGTCATGACTACGCAACCGGCAGAAACGTTGAAGTCCATAAAAAAACAGTAAGTTGCTTATTTGAGGCTTGCTGAATAAGCCAATCCATTTATTAAACCCGCACCAATATTGGTGCGGGTTTTTTGTTTGTGTGTCCGGCTTAAAACCCGTAAATCAGCGGCGCCAGTATAATCGTCATGGCCATTACGATCAGCGTCAGGACCGAACCTATCTTGGTGTAGTCGGTAAATCTGTACCCGCCAACATGCCAGACCATGAGATTCGTCTGATACCCCGTAGGAGTGATAAACGCGCAGGAAGCCGCGATCATCAGCGTGATGGCAAAGGGCATGAAACTGACGCCCAGCTTCCCGGCCGTGGAAAGCGCGATGGGAAACATGAAGGCGGCGGCGGCATTGTTGGTGATCACGTTGGTCATGAACGAACAGCCCACGAAGACCGCCGCCAGGGCCATATATGGGTTGTCGCGGCCCACGCTGGTGAGCAGTCCGGCAATCTGCTCGGCCAGTCCGCTGCGGGTGACCGCCGATTCCAGGCCGATGGCGCAGGCGATGACCACCAGGGTTCCCCAGTCGATACTGCGGGCCGCCGTACGAAAGCTCAGGCAGCCGGTGGCGATCATGGCGCCGGTGGCCAGCAGGCTGGCGTTGAGCATGCTCATCCATCCCAGGGCCACGACCGCCACCATAGCCAGGGTAATCAGGCTGGCTTCCACCGCCCGGTCGGTACGCTGGAGATGAAAACCGTCCAGGGCCTTGGTCAGGGCGAAATCGTGATCGATCTGGCATTCGTAGAAAAAATCGTCGTTGACTTCCAGAACGGCGTTGTCGCCGGCTTCGATGGTCACTTCCTCCAGAGGACCGGAAACCGGCTGCCCGTCCCGGGAAATGGCCACGAATTTGTACTGGCAGGTATTTACGTCTCCGGAAATGTCAGGGATCTTCTTGCCTACAGCCTTGCTTTGGCGAGACACCACAGCCTTGACCAGGTGGTGGGTATGGCGCTCGGTCTCCATGGGGTTCAGCGTCAGATGGGGCACCAGGGCATTGGTGCGCCACAGGTCCACCATGCCGCTGACATCGGCCGAGAAGGAGAGAAGATCTCCAGCGTTCAGCTCTTCGTGCATCAAATCATTGGTCAGGAGCCTGTTGCCCCGACGAATGTAGAGGACTTCCACGTTTTCGGCACTGGCGATGCCCGTCTCTTCCAGGGTGCGGCCGACGATGCGCGACCCTTCCCGCACTTCGAACTCCGCCGTGTAGTGCCGCATGGCCGTGTCGGCACCTTTGTCGTCTTTTATTGGAGGGAGAAAAAAGCGTCCCGCCAGGATCATGAATCCGATGCCGACAACCGCAATGGGCACGCCCAGCGGGGCCGGGTCGAACATGTTGAGCGCGTGCAGGCTCGACAACCCCCCGCTCTCTTTGGCGATGGCATCCATGATCAACCCGGCGATAACCAGGTTGGTGGAGGTGCCGATGATGGTGCACATACCGCCCAAAATGGATGCGAAGCTGAGCGGCAGGTAAAGCTGCCGTGCCGGCAGGCGGCTGGCCCGGGAGAGATCCCGAATGACCGGAATCATCATGGCCACCAGGGGCGTGTTGTTGAGAAATGCGGAACCGAAGGCGATGGGCGGCAGAATCTTAAGTTGAGCCCCGAAAACGGACTTCGGCAGTCCGATGAGCTTGTCCATGATCATGGTGATGGCGCCGGTGGCGTACATCCCGGCGGCCACCATGAAGAGCACGGCCACGGTGAGCATACCCTGGTTGCTAAACCCCTTGAGCAGTTCCTCGGCCGGCGCCAGATTCAGCGTCAGCGCTGCGGTCAGGGCACCAATGAAAATGGCCGGCGCCGGGATTTTCGTTTTGATCAGCAAAACGAACAGTACCAGCAAAAGGCTCAGGGTGATGTAGGCGTTTAGTGGCATGCTTGCTTAGTAGTTGGCGTCCGCATACTCCACCCACCCCCCGGCGACCACCAGGTCGGCATCGAAACCGGAGATGGAAAAGGGTACGGTTTCGGATTGGCCGTCGGCGGAGAAGGTGATGCTCCGGGCGTCGAAATCGGTTTCTACGCCGGTTTGCCGGCCGGCAAAGGCGGCAAACAGCCGGTCGATGGTTTCGCACGGCAGTTCCACGGCCATCATGCCGCAGTTGAACATGTTCTGACGAAAGATCCGGGCGAAACTTTCGCCCACCACCAGGTTGATGCCGTTGACTTCAAGGGCCCAGGGGGCGTGTTCGCGGGAGCTGCCACAGCCGAAATTGGCCCGGGTGACGATGACCTGCTTGTCGGCGATATCCTGCGCGGGGTCGAATCCCTCCAGTTTGAGATCCTCCAGCAGATAGGGGGCCAGGGCGTCGCGGGTGATTTCGGTGAGGTATCGGGCCGGAATGATTTCGTCGGTGTTGATGTCCGAACGGTCCAGAAAAAGGGCCCTGCCGTTGAATGGTTTCATATAAAACTCCATTTGGGTACTCAGGTGCATACTGCAATTCACCCGATGAATTTGGCGTTTGAACTTTCAGATGGAAAGGGTTCGAGGATTCGAGGGGCAGAGGGGGCCAGCGTTGGTTTTGACTTGAATCCTCGAATCCTGGACCCCTTGAATCCTATTCTTTATAAAGCGGTGAATTTTCGATCGTACCGGCAATGGCCGTGGCCGCCGCCGTGGCCGGGCTCATCAGGTGGACCATGCCGTCTTTGCCCATGCGGCCGTTGAAATTGCGGTTGGTGGTGGCCGCGCAGACTTCGCCTTCGGCCAGCACGCCGTTGCTCATCCCCAGGCAGGCCCCGCAGGTGGGGTTGGTCACGCAAAAACCGGCGTCCATGAAGATCTTGATGAGGCCTTCAGCTAATGCCTGGCTGTAAACCGACGGTGTGGCCGGCGAGACGATGGCCCGCAGTGAATTGCTGATGCGCTTGCCTTTCAGGACGCTGGCCGCAATACGCAGATCGCTGATGCGTCCGTTGGTGCAAGAGCCGATGTAGACCTGATCCACCGGCGTACCGTGCATGGCCGACACCGGCTTGACGTTGTCCGGTCGGTAGTCGAAGGTCGTCATAGGCGTCAAGTCGGACACGTCGTGCTCGATAACCTGATCGTAGACGGCATCTTCGTCCGGCAGGTAGCGTCCGTAATCGGCCAGGGCCGCTTCCGGCGTGTCGTATTCGTCCCGGATAAAGGGCCACAGGTAGTCCACCGTCACCCGGTCCGGTTCGCAGATGCCGCAGGTGCCGCCGGCTTCGATGGCCATGTTGCAAAGGGTCATGCGCGATTCCATATCCATGGCCGCCACCACGGGGCCGCCGAATTCGATGATTTTGTTGGTGGCGCCGTTGACCCCGATGCGGCCGATGACAGACAGGATCACGTCCTTGGCGAAAACGCCCTGGGGCAGTATGCCGGTCAGGTTGACGCGCAGGGTCGCCGGGCTTTTAAACGCGCAGCAGCCCTTGAGGATGCCGACTTCCAGGTCGGTGGTGCCCACGCCGGCGGCAAAGGCGCCGAAGGCCCCGTGGGTGCAGGTGTGCGAATCGCCCATGATCACGGTGTAGCCGGGCCGCACGAAACCCTTCTCCGGAAAAAGAGCATGGCAGACCCCGTTGGCGCCGATGTCGAAAAAATCCTTGATTTCATGGCGTCGGGCCCAAGCCCGCAGGATTTTGCCCTGCATGGCGGTTTTGGAATCCTTGGCCGGCGAAACGTGGTCGATGACCACCTTGATGCGCGACGGATCGAACACCCGGTCTTTGCCGCGCTGCTGAAGATCCACGATGGCCGGGGGGGTGGTGATTTCATGGCAGAAAACGGCATCCAGGCGAAGGACAGAGACGTCCGTGTCCGGGGTGCCTATCCGATGGTCTTCGAAGATTTTTTGTGCGATGGTAAGGCCCATATTTTTCCTTTACTGGGCGGCTCCGTGAAAAACCCGATATCTTCGAACCGCTTCGCCCCTCGTCGCTGCGGAGTATTTAAGATACGCTGCCTTCGGCACCCGCGATTGCGGTATTCTCAGGGCTCGCAAACCTTGATCTCGGGCTTTTCACGAAACTGCCTGAACGGTGGAGAGTTTGCTTTCCGTTTTTACAAAAAACAATAAAGTCATTTCTCATAAATGCGGCGGCAGCCGCATTTATTCGCTGTCGGTTTTCAAAACGGCCAGAAAGGCGGACTGGGGCAGCATCACCTGGCCCACCATTTTCATGCGCTTCTTTCCTTTTTTCTGTTTTTCCAGAAGTTTGCGCTTGCGGGTGATGTCCCCGCCGTAGCACTTGGCGGTGACGTCCTTGCGAAATGCCGATACCGTGGAGCGGGAGATGATATTGCCGCCGATGGCCCCCTGGATGGCGATCTTGAACATCTGGCGCGGAATCTCGTCCTTGAGCTTGCCGCAGGCCACGCGGGCCCTGGCCACCGCATTGTCCCGGTGGATCAGCATGGACAGCGCATCCACCCGTTCGCCGTTGATCAGAAAATCCAGCTTGACCAGATCGGTCCGGCGATATTCGATCAGGTCGTAGTCGAAGGAGCCGTAGCCCTGGGTGATGGATTTGAGCTTGTCGTAAAAGTCGTAGATCACCTCGGCCAGGGGCAACTCGAAGATCATTTCCAGGCGGTCGTTGGTCAGGTACTGGTAGTTTTTGTTGATGCCCCGGCGCTCCAGGCACAGCTTCATTACGGCACCCATGTAACGGTCCGGGACGATAATGGTCGCCTTGATATACGGCTCCAAGGCGTATTCGATGGTGGTGGGGTCGGGGTACAGGGCCGGGTTGTCGATGACCCATTCCTCGCCGTCGTTCATGACTATCCGGTAGCGCACCGACGGGGCGGTGAGGATCAACGAGAGGTCGTATTCGCGCTCCAGACGCTCCTGGACCACTTCCAGGTGCAGCAATCCCAGAAAACCGCAACGAAAGCCGAAGCCCAGCGCGGCGCTGCTGTCCTTTTCGTAGATCAGCGAGGCGTCGTTGAGCTTGAGCTTTTCCATGGCAACGGTCAGTTCCTCATAGCCGTCCGAGGCCACCGGGTAGATGGAGGAAAAGACCACCGGTTTGGCCTCTTTGAAGCCGGGCAGGGGCTTGTCGCAGGGCTGGCGGTGATGGGTGATGGTGTCGCCGCAGCGGGTGTCGCTGACGGTTTTGATACCGGCGATCATGTATCCTACCTCGCCGGCAGACAGTTCCTTGCGGGGCACCCGAACGATCTGGAAGACGCCCACCTCCTCCACCCTGTAGTTGGCGTCGTTGTGCATGAAACGGATGCGGTCCCCGGGGCGGATGGTGCCCTGCTTGACGCGGAAATGCACGATGGTGCCCCGGAAGGCATCGTAGTGGGAGTCGAAGATCAGGGCCTGCAAGGGGGCGTCCGCGTCGCCGACAGGAGGCGGCAGCAGCTCGACAATGGCCTCCATGATGTCCTCGATGCCCAGCCCTTCCTTGGCCGAGGCGAGAATGGCCGTTTCCGGGTCCAAACCGAGATCCTCCTCGATCTGGCCCTTGACCCGTTCGATATCCGCCGAGGGCAGGTCGATTTTGTTGATGACCGGAATGATTTCCAGGTCGTGCTCCAGGGCCAGATAGAGGTTGGCCAGGGTCTGGGCCTCCACGCCCTGGCTGGCATCGATCAACAGGAGCGCGCCTTCGCATGAGGCCAGAGCCCGGGAGACCTCATAGGTGAAATCCACATGGCCCGGGGTGTCGATCAGGTTCAGATGGTAGCTCTTTCCGTCTTTGGCGGCGTATGGCAGGCACACCGTCTGGCTTTTGATGGTGATGCCGCGCTCCCTTTCGATATCCATGGTGTCCAGAATCTGGTCCTTGAAATCCCGATCCGAGATGATCTTGCTGGCCTGGATCAAGCGGTCGGACAGGGTCGATTTGCCATGGTCGATATGGGCGATAATGCTGAAGTTGCGTATGTTTTTCATGATCTTAACGATCCGATCGAACCCGGCGGCAACCGTCGGTTGACACCGGATATCAATGTGGTTATAATCTTCAAGTTGCTTAAAATTCATATTAATATCAGATCGTTTTCGGGCGTGTCAACCGGTATCCGCAAGCGATCCGGGGGTGATGGATAAACGATTTTATGACAGCGCATATTCTCATCGTCGACGACGATCTCTCGATTCGGGATGCGATGAACGAGTTCATCGAGATGTCTGGGTACGTTTCCACGGTGGCCTCCAGCGCAGAAGAGGCCCTGGACGTGCTGGCCACCAACAGCGTTGAAGTCGTGATTACCGATATCATGCTGCCCGGTATGGATGGCCTGGCACTGACCGATCACATCAAGCGAATAGGGGACAGCGATGTGATCGTCATGACCGGTTACAGCACCGACTACTCCTACGAAGAGGCCATCAGCAAAGGGGCCAGCGATTTCGTGTTCAAGCCGGTGCGCTTCGAAGAACTGCTCCTGCGGCTCAAACGTGTGCTCAAAGAGCGAAGCCTCAACCAGGAGCGGGTTCGGATGCTGGACGAACTCAAGAAGCTCTCCATCACCGACGGCCTGACCCAGCTTTACAATTCCAGGCATTTCTACTCCCAGCTCAAGGGCGAGATCGAGCGCTGCAATCGCTACGAGCACAAGCTGAGCCTGCTCCTTCTGGATATCGACAATTTCAAGGAGTACAACGACAGTTACGGGCATCTGGAGGGAGACAAAATTCTGGTGCGACTCGGCCATGTGATCAAATCCTGCCTGCGAAAGATGGACACGGCTTACCGGTATGGCGGTGAGGAATTTACCATTATTCTCCCCGACACCGATGGCGAGGAAGCCAGGACGGTGGCCGAGCGTCTGCGTACCGCCGTCAGTTCCGAAGACTTTACCGACGGCAGCAGGCCCGACGTCAGGATTACCATCAGCATCGGCGTCACCCAGTACTTCCAGGAAGAGAAAATCGCCAGTTTCGTCCAGCGGGCCGACCAGGCCATGTATCAGTCCAAACAGGCCGGCAGAAACAAGGTGTCCTGTATATTCGATAATTCCGTTTCCTAATTTTTCTTTAACCCGGATTCGGTAGGAGGGCATTATGGCTTTCCACCGTTTTTAATTTTTTATTGGTATGATTGACTATTCGTTTCTTCAAACCCCGACCCCGGCTGAAATCGTCCGCCTGATCCAGTTGTATCGCCAGGCGGGATGGTGGAAGGATGAGGCCGACGATCCGGACCTGGTAAGCGGCATCGTCACCGGCAGCCACTGTTTTCTGGTCGCACGGCAGGCGGACGGCACCCTCGTTGCCATGGGTCGTGCCATCAGCGACAGGATCAGCGATGCCTACATCCAGGACATTACCGTGGATCCTTCCTTTCGCAGGCAGGGCATCGGCTCCCGTATGGTGGCGACCCTGGTGGCCCGCCTCGAAGCCGACGGAATCGGTTGGATCGGATTGATCGCAGAAAGGAAAACGCATCCATTTTATCGGCCGCTGGGCTTTGCCCCCATGGCCGATGCTTTGCCCATGCTCAAGAAAAGGTCATGAATTTTACCCAGCTCACAGCCCCGGATTTTGACAGATATCGTCCCTATTTCGAAAATCAGCGCTACGAACTTTGTGCGTACGCCCTTTCTTCCATCATTGCCTGGAGCAACAACGAGTACAAGCCATACGGTGCAACGTACCAGGATGCCTTCGTGGTCGGCGCAGAGTTTAAAACCGAAAAACAGAACCGTCATCTGCTGCTTCCCGTTTCCTCTCAACGCATGTTTGAACCCGGGGAACTGGCGGCGGTCGCCCGCGAGGCGGGGTACAACCAGTACTGGTTCGTTCCCCGGTCCTACGTGGACTATTTCGGAAGCGATGCCGTCGAACGTCATTTCGAAGTGTCCGGCCATGGTGCTTACGACGACTACGTTTACCAGGTGGACGATCTGGCCCAACTCAAGGGCAACCGCTATTCCAAAAAGCGCAACCTGATCAAGCAGTTCCAGCGCAACTACGTGGATGCGGGCAAGGTGGTCGTCGAGCCCATTGCCGCGCAAAGCGTGGAAGACTGTCTCGTTTTCCTGGAGGCGTGGTGCCGGGAGCGCGACTGCGACGCCGACGATCAAATGGATCTGGCCTGCGAGAAGCAGGCGGCCATCAACACCTTGACGCACTTTGACGCTTTGGGCGTGAAAGGCATCCTGCTGCGTATCGACGGAAAGGTGAACGCCTTCGGGATTTCGGCACCGTTGACCCGGGACATGGCGACCCTGCAGTACGAGAAGGCCTTCAGCAGCATCAAAGGACTCTACCAGTATTTTGACAACGCCTGCGCCCGCATGCTTTTCAATGGCTATACCTACCTGAATAAAGAGAGCGACATGGGAATTCCCGGCCTGGCCAAGGCCAAACGATCCTATCACCCGGTAAAAATGGTGCGGTCCGTCCGGCTGACGTTGAAAGACTAGATAACCTCAAGGAAGGTGATATGATGGAACTCAACGGAAAGAAAATCCTGATCCTGGTGGAGACCTTCTACAACGAATTCGAATTCTGGTACCCCTATTACCGGCTCAAAGAGGCCGGGGCCGAGGTTACCGTGGTGGGATCGGGCAGCGCCGAGACTTACCACAGCAAGGCCGGTCTACCGGCCAAAGTCGATACCACCGCCGACGCGGTTTCGGTTGAAGATTTCGACGGGGTCGTCATCCCCGGCGGATACGCCCCGGACCACATGCGCCGCTACCCGGCCATGGTCAACCTGGTCAAGGCGTTCGACCGGGCCGGCAAATTGGTGGCGGCCATCTGCCACGCCGGCTGGATGCTGGCTTCGGCGGACATCGTGCGCGGCCGCAAAGTGACCTCCTATTTCTCCATCAAGGACGATTTGGTCAACGCCGGCGGCGATTGGGTGGACGAAGAAGTGGTGGTGGACGGCCGCCTGGTCACCAGCCGTACGCCGGACGATTTGCCGGCGTATATGAGGGCGATCATTGAAATCCTGAGGTAGGCGGCCAGATTTCTAAGGTCGGAAGACAGAAGACAGAGGGATGAGGGCGGCCGAAGGCCGCACGTGCAATTCCTGAATTCCCCAATTCAGAAATCCGCCTTTCCGACATCCGTCCTCGGACTTCTGACCGCTGTCTTCCGTCTTCAGTCCTCCGACTTCTGACTCGAAAAACCAAGCTGCTGAAACAGCGGCTTCGGATAGCTGTAAAATCCCGCTCCGCTTTTCTTGCCCAGCCGGCCATCATCGATGAGCACCTTCAAAAAGGCGGCGTTGGCCGTCATCTGGGCGTCGTCGGTGGCCTTGGCCCAGTAGTCGCTGATCTTCCAGACGGTGGTCAACCCCACGCTGTCCATCATGCCAAAGGGGCCCATGGGCGCCTGCAGGACGCCCATCCAGGCCCTGTCGATGTCTTCCACGGCAGCCACGCCGTTGGCGGCCAGGGTCAGCGCCGATTTGAACAGGTCGCTGAGCATGGCGTTGAAGACGTATCCGAAGTTTTCCCTTTCCAGCAGAATAATCGTCTGATCGAGGCGCCTGGCGAAGGCCTGCACCAGTTCCACTGACTCCGGCGAGGTTCCGGGATGCGGCATGACATCCACTACGTCGGTGAGCAGGATGTCGTGGAAATGAAAGGCCAGAAAGCGGTCCGGACGGCCGGTGGCATCGGCGAACATGGAGGGCACCAGGCTCGACGTATTGGTGGTGAAGATGGTGCGTTCCGGGCACAGGCGGTTGAATTGGCTGAAAATCTTTCCTTTCAGCGCCGGATCCTCAGGCACCGATTCGGTGACGATGTCCGCTTCGTCAGCGGCAGCCTCGGCATCGCTGGTGGTTGCCATGCGTGCCAGCACCGATTCCTTCTGCTCTTCGGCAAGGCGTTTTCTGGCAATAAACCGGTCGGCAAGCCGATCCACCCGACTGCGGGCAGCGGTAAGGAAGTCGTCATTTACATCGTAGACGACCACATCGTATCCGTGCAGGGCGCACAGAAATCCGATCTGGTGTCCCATGGTACCGGCTCCGATTACCAGAATTCGTTTGACATCATCGATCTTCATGGGTTTCTCCTTTGGTCATTTTTTCCTGATACCGCTCAACGAGCAGCGGCAGAAAGGTTTTCAGGTTTTCGATAACGGCGTAATGGGCCTGGCGCAGCATGGCGGCGGCGCTGTCGGTATTGATTGCAACGATGGTCTGCGCGTCCCGTATGCCGGCCAGATGCTGGGGCGCGCCGGAAATGCCGCAGGCCAGGTAAAGGGCCGGGGCCACAGTGCGGCCGGTCTCCCCGATCTGCCGGGAGTGGGGCAGCCAGCCCAGGTCGCAGGCCCCCCGGGAACCGCCCACGGCCGCATTCTTGAAGATGTCCGCAACCGCTTCCAGCGCATCGACCGCTTCGGCTTCCCCCAGGCCGCGACCGCCCGCCACGACCACCCGGGCCTTTTCCAGGGCCTGATCAGAGTGCGCGGACAGGTCTATTGAAAGGGGAACAAAACGGTCGTCCCCGCTTTCAAGCGTTCTGATTTCCACGGAAGGGGAGGATGCCGGATTGTTCTCGGCCTTCGATCCGGCAGGCAGCCCCGGCATGACGGTCAGAACCACCGGCAACCGGTCGGTAGCAAGGGTGGCGCAAAGGCGGCCGCCGTTAATCGACCGTTTCAGGACGATGTTTCCGGCGTTTTTTTCAATGGATTCCACCGCCGTGATGCAGGGCGCCACGAGGCGCCCGGCCAAAGTGGCCGCCGTCTGACAGGCCCGCATGGTATGGGGTAAACAGATGGCCGCAGGGGCATACTCTTTGACCAGCAATTCCAGGCCCGAAGCGGTCAGATGCGGATTGGGGTTGCGGCAATGCCCGTTTTCCAGCGCGACGACAGGCAACCCGGTGGTTCGTGACCATTGATCGGCGGCTTCACCGATTCGGTCTCCCAAAAGCACAGCGACTGCCCGGCATTCCAACCGACCGGCCAGTTTCAAGGCCTGTTGGCCGAGGCTTTTCGTCCCGGCGGAAAGCCAGCCGCCGATGGTTTCGCCGACGATGAAAAAGGGTTGTTGATCCTTGATTGTTTTCATCGGAATTCCTGCGCAAGTTTTTCCTGACGGCATCGTAAGAGGCTCGAGATTAAGGCTTGCGAACCCCGAGGAGCGGAGGTGTACTTGGAGTACTCCGCAGTAACGAGGGGTTAGCGTAACGTAGATATCGGGTCTCTTACGATGCCGTCATTATTTGAGCCATCCTTTTTCGCTAAATAGCGTCAGCAGCCTGTCCGCCTTTTCATCCGGCGTCCCATCGATGATCCGGCAGGCCGAGGCCGGCGGCGGGGGTGCCAGGCCAAGCGTGCGGACGGCGTTGGCGTCTGTTTTTCCCCGATCCGCTTCCACCTGCTGGATCGGCTGCCTGCGGGATCTCAATGTATTGGAAAGGGTGGGGTAACGCGGCTGCCAGGCGCCGGTCTGCACCGTCACCAGGGCCGGCAGGGTCAGGCGGATGCGTTCGGACATGCCGCCCTCCATTTCACTGGAGACATCCAGCGAGCTTTGGGAACGATCCAGGTCGATGGCCATGGCCGCCGCGGCACACGGCCGGTCGAGGGCAGCGGCGATCATGGGGCCGGTGATTCCCTGCATGAGATCTTCGGAGATGGCGCCGGCAAGGATCAGGTCGTAACTTTTTTCCGTGGCATGGCGGGCGATGGCTGCGGCCACGGCCTCTGCTGGCGGCGGGGGATCGGTTTCCATGAACAGGTGGATTCCGGCATCGGCGCCCATGGCCATGGCCCGGCGGATGATTGGCCGGACAACATCCGGTCCGGCCGAAAGGGCGTCCACGGTGACCTGGGGATCCGCGTTCTTGATGGCCAAGGCGGCTTCCAGCGCACAGGCATCATAGCTGTTCATGCACCAGGCGATGTCCGCTTGCGCAATCCGGTCGCCCTCGACCAACAGCTTCTGGCCGGACGACAGATCGGGGACTGCCTTGATGCACACCAATATCGAAAATGCCATGGTTTCCTCGCTGCGATGGTTGATCTCCATATAGCCATAAAAATTCGCCATGGCAATAAAAAAACGAACGTTCGTTATATTTTTATTGACAGGCGGGTGGCCGGATTCTATAGAGAGGCGAAACGAACCGCCATTTTTCACGGCACAAGGGAAGATTCACCTTATGGGCACGCTCTATCTGATTCGCCACGGCCAGGCCTCCTTCGGCGCTGCCGACTACGACGACCTGTCGGAATTGGGCCGCCGTCAGGCCCGGGTGCTGGGCCGATTTCTGGCGGGCGCCGGTATCCGCTTCGATGCCTGCTGGTCTGGGTCGCTTCGGCGGCAGCGCCAGACGGCAGCCGAAACGGCCGAAAGCTACCGACAGGCCGGCATGGCGCTTCCCCGACCTTCCAAAAGCCTGGTGCTCGATGAGTACGACTACGAAACCGTTCTTCGCACCCTGATACCAATTATCTTGGAGGAGGACCCGGTTTTCGGTAAAGCGGTCGATGATATGCTGTCGGACCGGCGGATGTTTCAAAACGTATTCGGACGCGTGATGATCCGATGGGCATCGGGCTGCGACCGCCTGGACGCCCTTCCTTCCTGGGAAGGTTTCTGCCGCCGGACGGTCGCCGGCATTCAGGAAATGTTGAACAGCTGCCCCGGCGGCAGCAGGGTGGCGGTCTTTACTTCCGGCGGCCCCATCGCCGCTATGGTGGGCCATGTGCTGGGGCTGGAACCGGAAACGGCCATCTCACTTTCCTGGCAACTGGTCAACGCATCCATAACCCGTTTTAAATTCAGCCGGGGACATACCGGCCTGGACACCTTCAACGAAAAGGCACACCTGGCGCCGCACGCCGGCGACGGTCTGGTGACGTACCGTTGAACCCGACAACCCTCGATCAAAGGAGTCGATCCATGGATTTTGCCATCTCGGAAAAAATGCAGGTCATCCTGGAGATGATCAACGAATTCGTAGAAAAGGAACTGATCCCGCTGGAACCGGAATTTCTCAACCGCGAATTCGTCGACCTACTTCCGGTGCTGGAAGAAAAACGCAGCATGGTCCGGAAAATGGAGCTGTGGGCGCCCAACCACCCCAAAGCGCTGGGGGGCATGGGGCTGGATCTGGTCGAGCACGGTCTGGTTTCCGAGGTGCTGGGGCGTTCTCCCATCGGCCACTACGTGTTCAACTGCCAGGCCCCCGATGCCGGCAATATCGAAATCCTGCATAAATACGCGGCCGAGGAACAGAAGGCCAAATGGCTCCAGCCTTTGGTGGACGGCCGGATACGCAGCTGTTTTTCCATGACCGAGGTGGACATGCCGGGCTCCAATCCGGTGATGATGGAAACCACGGCCGAGAAAGACGGTGACGACTACGTCATCAACGGCCAGAAATGGTACACCACTTCGGCCGACGGCGCCGCTTTTGCCATTGTCATGGCCGTCACCAATCCCGAGGCCCCGCCCTACCTGCAGGCCAGCATGATCATCGTGCCCACCGACACGCCTGGCTTCAATCTGGTGCGCAACATTCCGGTGATGGGGCATCGGGGCACCGACTACGCTTCCCATGGAGAAATTCTCTACCAGAACTGCCGGGTTCCCCAAAGCAACCTGCTGGGACCCGAGGGGCACGGCTTCGTTATCGCCCAGGAGCGTTTGGGCCCCGGACGCATTCACCACTGCATGCGCTGGCTGGGCATCGCCCAGCGGTCCTTCGACCTGATGTGCCGCCGGGCCAACACCCGCAAGATTGCCCCCGACGGGCGCACTTTGGGTTCCAAGCAGATCATCCAGGCCTGGGTCGCCGAGTGTGCCGCCGAGATCCAGGCCGCCCGGCTGATGACGCTTCACGCGGCCTGGAAGATCGAAAAGGAAGGCGCCAAGGCGGCGCGGCACGAAATCTCCTTCATCAAGTTCGTGGTGGCCAATACCATGCAGCGAGTTGTGGATCGGGCCCTGCAGGTGCACGGCGGGCTGGGCATGACCGATGACACCGTGCTGGCCTATTTCTTCCGCCACGAGCGGGCGGCGCGCATCTACGACGGCGCCGACGAGGTGCATAAGGTGTCAGTGGCCCGCCATATTCTTAAGTCCCATGCCGAGGGCGGGATACGGGCGGCGTTGAATTTGCCGGGATGAAAATGAGCGGATAGCATGTAGCTGATAGCTCATAGCCATCGGCTATCGGCTATCAGCCATGAGCTACGAGCTATGAGCTATCAAGATCTCAAGGAATTCGAAAAGCGGGTAGCGGTCTCCACCGAGGACATCTGCCGCGAAATTTTTGCCAGCCGGGCCGGCACCATCCGCATCAAAAAGGAAAAGGTAGCGGTCAGAAATCTGGTGAAAATTTTTAAAGCGACCCTGAAACTGGCCAACCGCAAGGGATTTCATGCCATGAGCCTGCGCGATCTGTGCGCCGAAAGCGGCATGTCCTCGGGCGGTCTGTACGCCTACTTCAAGAACAAGGAGGAGTTGCTGACCCTGATCCAGGAGCAGGGCCGGGCCATCGTCGCGCGGGTGATGACCGAAGAGCTGGCCGATGTAAATGATCCGGTCCTTGCCTTGGAGACCGCCGTGCGCAGCCATCTCTACCTGTCGGAAGTCCTCCAGCCGTGGTTTTTCTTCTCCTACATGGAAACCCGTTTTTTTCACGCCGAGGAGGGCAAGCGTGCCATTGCCGGGGAACTGCAGACCGAAGCCATCTTCGCGGATACTCTGAATCGCGGCGTCAATCAAGGAACCTTTGCCATCGGCGACCCGCTATTGACCGCCGCCGCCATCAAGGCCCTGCTGCAGGACTGGTACCTGAAACGCTGGAAATATCGCCAACGCGACATTACGGTAGAAGCCTACGCGGATTTCGTCATTGCCATGATTCGTGCCTATGGCAAGAAAGGAGCCCATGAGTACACCCACGAGTAAAATAGACCAGGCCCGGGCGGTGCGCCGGGGAGAATCCCTGGATGTCGATGCCGTCGCAACCTACCTGAAGGCGACCGTAAAAGAGGTTGACGGTCCAATAAGCATTCGTCAGTTTCACAGCGGTTATTCCAACCTGACCTACCTGGTTACCGTGGGGGCCACGGAACTGGTGCTGCGGCGGCCTCCCTTCGGGAAAAAAGCCCGCAGCGCCCACGACATGAATCGGGAATACCGCATCCTCAGCGCACTGGCCCCCGTATTTCCCTATGTTCCGTCGCCACTGGCCTATTGTGACGATCCGGCGGTCATGGATGTCCCCTTTTACGTGATGGAACGACTATCAGGCGTTATTTTGAGAAAAACCCTGCCCGAAGGTTCTCAATTCGACGCACCTTGGGCTGATCGCCTGTGTCGACGGTGGGTGGACGTGCTGGCTGAACTTCACCATCTCGACACCAACAAGTGCGGCCTGTCCGAATTGGGCAATCCCGAAGGGTATGTCTACCGGCAGGTTCAGGGCTGGTCCGCGAGGTATCGCGATGCCCGCACCGAAGACGTACCGGACTTCGAAGCGATCATGGCCTGGCTGGCGGCCAATATGCCGACGGATCATCCCAAACCGGCGCTGATCCACAATGACTACAAGTTCGACAACGTGATTCTCGATCCGGCCGGACCGGACAGGATTATCGGTGTTCTGGACTGGGAAATGGCCACCGTCGGCGATCCGTTGATGGACCTGGGCGCTTCGCTGGCATACTGGATCGAAGCCGGTGACAGCGAGGAATTCAAGCTGGCTGCAACCATGCCGACCGACGCCCCCGGCATGCTGATCCGACGGGAGATTGTCGCTTATTATGAAGAGAAGACCGGCACCGCCGTCGAGAATTTTGGCTGGTATTACTGCTTCGGACTGTTCCGCCTGGCGGTGATCGCCCAGCAGATCTACTACCGGTTTTACCACGGCCAGACTACCGACAAGCGCTTCGAGATGCTGGGCCTAGCGGTGGGGATTCTGGAGAAAGCGGCGTTGAGGGTTATAGAAACCGGCAAATACTAAAGAATCGAGGGGAGTACGCATGGTATCGTTCGATCTGAAAAACCGCATCGCCATCGTGACCGGCGCCAGTCGGGGAATTGGCCGGGCCATCGCCGAGACGCTGGCTGAATACGGGGCCGAGGCGATTCTGGTGAGCCGCAATCAGAAAAATCTGGAAACCGTCGCCGCCGTCATCCGTGAAAAGGGCGGGCGGGCCACCGCCATGGCCTGCAACATGGGTGACCTCGACGCAATCGGTGCGCTCTACGAAAAGATCGGCGAAACGTGGGGGCGATTGGACATCCTGGTCAACAACGCCGCCACCAACCCCTTTTTCGGCGAGCTGGCCGCCATCGACGAGAGCGCCTGGCAAAAGACGGTCGATGTGAACCTCAAAGGCCCTTTTTTCATGATCCAGAAGGCCATTCCGCTGATGAAGGCTGCGGGAAAGGCTTCGGTGGTGAATGTTTCGTCGGTCAACGGCATCCGGCCAGCCGCGGCTCAGGGGGTGTATTCCATCACCAAGGGGGCGCTGGTCACCATGACCCAGGCTTTCGCCAAAGAACTGGCCGGCCACAAAATTCGTGTCAACGCCCTTTTGCCCGGTTTTACGGATACCCAGTTCTCATCCGTTCTCATGCAGAACAAAGAAATTTATCAAACCGTGGTCGCCCAGATCCCCTTGAAACGCCACGCGGAACCGGATGAAATGGCCGGTGCGGTGCTGTACCTGGTCTCCGATGCGGCATCCTACACCACGGGGACCTGCCTTACCTGCGATGGGGGATTGTTGGCCTGATCAGGGGCTTGTACACTTTCTCTTTTAAAAGAAGCCATTATGGTGTAACAAACAGGCGCCGTTGTGATCGTCAAAACCGGCTGCCGGCGGTTCCTGTCAAACCTGTCGGTCGCTTTTTTGATGCCGGTTTTGCGATTTTATTTCGAGAGGGGAATGCAAAACAGGTTAAGTTACGTCAGGCAAGTGCCGAAATAAAGACGAATCTGTTGAGTAAAAAAGTGCCGGCGCCAGCAGATGCTCGAAGCATGTCCAAAAAGTTACCATTGCGCCGCAAGTCATTTATAGGAGGCTTCCATGACGGAAGATAACCAGGACAGAACTAAAGTTCGCATTTATACCGATCAATTCATGATTATCGGCGATATTGCCATGTTCGCCGATTCCCGTTTGACCGACTTTATGGTCAGCTCCCACGATTTTATTGCGCTTACTGACGTAACGGTCAATACGCTGGGCGGCAAAGCATTGTTCAAGACGGCCTTCCTGAACGTTCAAAAAGAAAAAATAAATATTACCCTGCCTGAAAGTATGGTTGCCCCGGTTTGAGGGCTTTCATCTGACCCGATGGCCGGCGTGTGCAATTCCCCGGATCAGACGTGCTGGATCCTGATTTTCAGCATCATGTCCCCCCGGGTGCCGTCGCCGTGGGGGCGACCGATCCCTTTCAGGCGCAGCACCTGCCCGTCTTCAATTCCTTGTGGAACGATAACGTTGAACAGACGATTCTGCAGTCCCCATGGGACGGTGATCAGCTTACGGGCGCCGACCATAGCTTCATACTGGGTGATGGTGAGGGTACCGTAAAGATTGGCTTCCTCCCTGCCGCGGTTGGTCTTGATCACCTGGAACCGGTGGGAGCGTTTTTTCTCGGGACCGATGCGCTGGCTGATGCCGGCATGCGGGATGCGGTCGAACAGCTTGAGAAAAAGAATGCCGCAAACGAATCCTCCGATGTGCGCCCACCATGCGATTCCGGCTGCCTGCCCGGCGCTTCCCGCCGCGTTGAACAACTGTAGAACGAACCAGAGGCCCAGAAAGAAGAAGGCCGGAATCTCGACGAACCAGGGAATGAAGATAATGGGAATCAGGGTGAGGATGCGCGATCTGGGATAGAGAATGAAATAGGCCCCCATGACCCCGGCAATGGCCCCGCTGGCGCCGATGGTAGGAACGTTGGAGTGGGCATTGAACATCAGATGGATCAGTCCGGAGGCCAGACCGCTCAACAGATAGAAAACGATATAGCGGGCCGACCCCAAGCGGTCTTCCACATTATCACCGAAAATGTAGAGCGACCACATGTTTCCGATCAGGTGGAGGAAACCGCCATGAAGGAACATGAAGGTAAACAGGGACAGGATGTTCTGGCCCAGCGAAAAATAGGCCGATACCTGGGGCACGGTGAACTTGGCCGGCACCAGGCCGTAAAGGTAGACGAAATGATCCTGGGCCTGTCCATGGGCCAACTGAACCAGAAAAAACACCACGTTGATGCCGATGAGCGTGTTGTTGACGATCGGAACGGATTTGGACGGGGTGGTGTCGCGAATCGGAATCATGTTTTTATCGATTCAAAGATAGTGGTTTTGGACTGCGTTATCGGTCGTCGCAGTATGTCCAAATACAGCTTCCTCCCTATGGCCTTGCCAAAACCACTATCTTTGAATCGATTCCTGCAAGGCCCGTTGAGAAACCAGCTTTTTCAATTCGATTCTAATTTCATGCTCAGGTCCACGGCCACGGCAGAGTGGGTCAGGGCGCCCATGGAGATCAGATCCACTCCGGTTCGGGCCAGATCCCCGAGACGTTCGCCGGTGACGTTGCCGGAAACTTCCACCAGGGCTTTTTTGTCGATCAACCTCACGGCTTGACCGATTTGCTTGAGATCCATGTTGTCCAGCATGATGATGTCCGCTCCGGCAGCCAGGGCGGTTTCGACTTCTTCCAGGCAGGAAGCTTCGACCTCCACCTTGACCAGGTGAGAAATCTCCCGCCGGACTTTTTCGACCGCATTGGCGATGCCGCCGCAGACGGCGATGTGGTTGTCCTTGATCAGCACACCGTCATACAATCCCATGCGGTGGTTGTGGGCACCGCCCATGCGCACGGAATATTTTTCCAGTTCCCGCCAGCCGGGTGTGGTCTTGCGGGTGTCCACCAGTTTTACGTTCGTTCCGGCGATCTTGGCCACCAAATCGTTGGCCTGGGTGGCGATGCCGGACATGCGCTGCAGAAAGTTCAGGGCGGTGCGCTCGCCCTTCAGCAGGGTTTTCAGGGAGCCCTTTACGGTGGCTACGGTGCTTCCCGAACGGACTTTTTGGCCGTCGGCGAAGCTTGCCGTGAATTCAATCTTGGGGTCCAGCGTTTTGAAGACGGTTTCGGCCACCGCCAAACCGGCGATGACAAGATCCTGTTTGGCCAAGAGGATGCCCCTGCCCGAAACTTTCGCTTCCACGAGGTTGTCCGTGGTAATATCGCCGGGCCCGATGTCTTCCCTGAGGGCCAGTTGGATCAGGTCTTCGATGGTGTGCATGTTGGTTTCCTATGACAGCGTCGCATCGTCGGTTTCTTCGGAATTCCCATGCGATGTCGCCTTGTGGTTGAATAGAAGACGGATGTTTGAGGACGGAGGTCCGACATCCGACCTCTGTCTTCCGTCCTCCGACCTTACGCCATCATCGCCTTGATGCGTTCCAGTGTGGTTTCCAATGCATGCTGCTTTTCCAGCTTGGCGGCATGTTTCTCACGGACGCCGGCCACGACGTCGGCGGGGGCTTTGCCGAGAAAATCCTCGTTACCCAGCTTTTTGTTCATCCCGGCCAGTTCCTTGGTCAGTTTGCCGATCTCTTTTTCCAGACGCGTCTGCTCCTGGGCAAAATCGATGATGCCCTCCAGCAGCACGTACACCGTGGCGCCGCCAACCAGCACCGTGGCCGCTGCTTTGGGGTCTTCCATGGCCGCATCCACCGTCATTCCGTCGAGGCGGGCCAGGTTCTCGATCAGCTCCCGGTTGTTTTCCACCACCAGGCCGGTTTCCGGATCTTCCGGTTTCACCTCCACGGTGAGGGCTGTGGAGGGGGAGATGTTCATTTCGCCGCGCACGTTTCGGATGCCGGTGATCACCGCAGTGACGGTCTGCATCTGCGCTTCCGCATCCGGATCGTTGCCCGGCATGATCCGGTCGGGCCAGGCCGCTTTCATGATGGAGCCCTCGGTGCCGGGCATGGCGTGCCAGATTTCCTCGGTGACAAAGGGTGCGAAAGGATGCAGCAGGATCAGGGCATCCCTGAAAACATGCCAGAGCACGGACAGACTGGCGGTTTTAGCTTCACTGCCCTCCTTGTCGTACAAGGTGGGTTTGATGGCCTCCAGATACCAGTCGCACAGCTCGTGCCAGACGAACTGGTAGACCGCGCCGGCAGCTTCGTTGAACTTGTATGCGTCCAGGGCCTGTTCCGTCTGCTTGACGACGCCATCCAGGCGAGAGACGATCCAGCGGTCCTGCAAGGAGAGGTTTTTCTCTTCCATGGCGTCGAAGCCTCTGTCCAGGTGCATCAGCGAAAAGCGGGCGGCGTTCCACAATTTGTTGATGAAGTGGCGGTAGCCTTCCACCCGTTTCTCGCTCATCTTGACATCCCGGCCCTGGGCGGCAAAGGCGGCCAGGGTAAAGCGGAAGGCGTCGGTGCCGTAGTGGTCGATGACATTGAGCGGGTCGATGACATTGCCCTTGGATTTGCTCATCTTCTTGCCCTCTTCGTCGCGGACCAGGGCGTGAACGTACACATCGTGAAAGGGAATTTCCTTCATGAAGTGGATGCCCATCATCATCATGCGCGCCACCCAGAAAAAGAGGATGTCAAACCCGGTGACCAGCACCGAGGTGGGATAGTAGGTTTTGAGAAGAGGCGTTTCCTCCGGCCAACCCATGGTGGAAAAGGGCCACAAGGCCGAACTGAACCAGGTGTCCAGCACATCGGTCTCCTGCACCAGGTCGGTGGAGCCGCAGTCCGGGCAGACGTCCGGGGCGTCCATGGCCACGATCATTTTACGGCAGCCCTGGCAGGTCCAGGCCGGAATCTGATGCCCCCACCAGATTTGACGGGAGATGCACCAGTCGCGAATGTTGTACATCCACTCATAGTAGGTCTTCGTCCAGGACTCCGGTATGATGCGGGTCTTGCCGGTTTTCACCGCTTCAATGGCTTTTTGGGCCAGAGGTTTGGCCTTGACGAACCACTGCCGCGAGAGGTTGGGTTCGACCACGGTTTTACAGCGATAGCAGTGCCCCACACTGTGGCGATGGGGCTCGATCCGTTCGAGCAGGCCTTCGGCCTTCAGGGCCTCGACCACGGCCTTGCGGCATTCGAAACGGTCCAATCCCTTGAACCGACCGGCCTCTTCGGTCATGGCGCCGTCGTCGGCGATGACCTTGACGCTGGGCAGACCGTGGCGGGTACCGATTTCAAAGTCGTTGGGGTCATGGGCCGGGGTGACTTTCAAGGCGCCGGTGCCGGTGGACAGGTCCACGTAGGTATCCCGAATGATGGGGATCTCACGGTCCATCAGCGGCAGGATGACCGCCGTGGCGGACAGGTCGGCGTAGCGCTCGTCGTCCGGATGGATGGCCACGGCCGTATCCCCCAGCATGGTTTCCGGACGGGTGGTGGCCACGGTGACTGATCCGGAGCCATCGGCATAGGGATAGCGGATATGGTAGAAGTTGCCGTCCAGATCTTCGTGCTCCACCTCCAGGTCTGAAAGGGCCGTGTGGCATCGGCAGCACCAGTTGATGATGTAGTCCCCCTGATAGATCAGCCCTTCTTCATAGAGCTGGACGAAAACTTTTCTGACGGCAATGGAAAGGCCTTCATCCATGGTGAAGCGTTCCCGATCCCAGTCGCAGGAGGCGCCCAGTCTTTTGAGCTGGTTGATGATGGCGCTGCCGTACTGTTTGCGCCATTCCCACACCGACTCAATGAACTTCTCTCTTCCCAGCGCATGCCTGTCGGTGCCCTCGGCAGCCAGTTTCTTCTCCACCACGTTCTGGGTGGCGATGCCGGCATGGTCCGTTCCCGGCATCCACAGGACGCTGTCGCCCTTCAGGCGGCGGTAGCGGCACATGATGTCCTGCATGGTGTTGTTCAGTGCGTGCCCCATATGCAGAACGCCGGTGACATTGGGGGGCGGGATGACAATGGAATAGGGCTTTCGGGTCGTGCTTTCATCCGCGGCGAACAGTTTTTCGTTTTCCCAGTAACTGTACCAGCGCTTTTCAACTTCTTCGGAGGAATAACTTTTGTCCAGTAGATCGCGACTCATGGGGATCGTGCTCCTTGTACAAAACGGCCCGGTAGCCGATACCAGGCCGTAAAAAAATGGAAAAGGGGATTAGTCGATAATCCCCAGTGTACACTGTTTTATACTGATGCCAAAGGCGCTCCCGGCTAACCGGACATGCCGTCGCTGTCATCGAGCAGGGCGGTCCTGATTTTCTCGATTTCCCGTTTGACGGTTTTTTCGATGGTTTGAAGCATCAACTGTTCGATTTTTTCACCGTAAATCTTTTCGATTGTCCGGGTCAGGGCCGCTTCGATCTGCTCCTCGGTAAGAGAGAGGGGTTCTTCGACCTCCGGCGTTTCAGGGTGTGTGGCCGGTATGAACATGGCACCGCTGTCCGGTTCGTCGATCGTCGCACCCACCGGCTCGAAAGGTTCGGACGCTTCCGTTTCCTCGGCGGCCGGTTCCGCTTCAAAAAGGCTGAAGTCGGCATCGGGACCCGCGGTTTCGGCAGCCTCCTCGGGGGTTTCGGAATCCACGGGTTTGTCCGTATCCTTCAGCAGCATGTCAGCCTTGCTTTCCAGATCCGGGAATTCGTCATCTGCCGCGTCTTCGGCAGCCTGAGGTTGGGCAATGTCAGCCGTTTCGAGCAGGTCGATGACCTCCTCTTCCTCTTCTTCCGGCTGGGTTTCCTCTTGAGCCAAGGTATCCGGACCGCCCAGATCGACTTGGGCTGCTTGGGACTGGGTGGCATCGGCGACTTCAAGCAGGTCGATGACCTCCTCTTCCTCTTCGTCCGGCTGGGTTTCTTCTATAGCCCCGGTGCCCGGGATTTCCGGCTCGCCTTGAACCATCTGGGGCTGAGTAGCATCGGCGACCTCAAGCAGATCGATGATCTCCTCTTCCTCTTCTTGCGGTTGGGGCTCCTTCATAGCCTCGGTGTCCGGGATTTCCGGCTCGTCTTGAACCGTCTTGGGCTGAGAAGCCTCGGCGACCTCGAGCAGATCAATGACCTCTTCTTCCTCTTCGGCCGGTTGCTTTGATTCTTCCTGAGTCTGCTGGGGGGCTTCTTCTTCGGTTGCGCTGATTTCGGTTTCGAGCGTAGTGGCCACGTCCATGAGGTCGATGATCTCATCATCCGGTTCTTCTTCGGATGCCTGAGAGGGCGAACCGGCGGCAGACGCTTCCGGCGCTGCGGCCATATCTGTGAGGTCGATGATGTCGTCATCGCTTTGCGCAGCGGGTTCAAGGGGCGCATCGGCCGGTACGGCATCTCCCGGAGGGAGCAGCGTTTCATCGGTATCCCCAGCCGCTGTCGGCGAGGGATCGGGCTGTTCCAGAACCTCGGTCAGGTCGATGATGTCATCGTTGACCGCATCGTCAACCACATGGGTCAGATCGATGATCTCATCGTCGTTCAGGTCGTTCTTGTTTTCCTGCTGCGGATCAGGCTTCTGGCGACCATCCATAGTTATCTCCCGTTCGCCTTGTTTGATGAAAATCCCTTTTTGCGGGTCGTTTCCGGCGGCCTTGCGATGGATTTCGAGGAAACCGGCAAAGCAGATATCAAAAAATTGTTACCACACGGCATCAAACCTGTCAACTTATTTGGATTCTTGATAAAAATCACAATCCGCCCCTTTTTGGAGTCGATGCCCCGGAAAATTTTCAATCAACGGGAGGAGCGTTGACGATGAATCCGCACCGTGTCCCACGAATAAATGGACAGCGCAATCCAGATGAGTCCGAAGGTCACAGCCTGAATGCGGGTAAAGGGTTCGCCGAACATGGTGATCCCCAAAAGGAGCATGCCGGTAGGCGCAGTGTATTGAATGAAGCCCAGGGTCGCCAACGTGATGCGTTTGGCCCCCAGATTGAACAGCAGCAAAGGGGTCGCCGTCAGAATCCCGGTGCCCATCAGAAGCAGGTCGATATGGCCGCCGGATCTCAAGAAAGCGCCCGTGTGGTTCTGGTGGAGGTGAAATACCCACAGGCCGGCGGGAACCGTGAGCAGCAGGGTCTCTACGGTCAGGCCGGCCAAAGGTCCGACGGCCGCCACTTTACGCACCAGCCCGTATAGACCGAAGCTGAAGGCCAGGGCCAAGGAGACCCAGGGGAAAACCCCATGGCTGACGGTGAGGTTGATCACGCCCAGTGTGGCCAGCACCACGGCAACGAATTGGGCCCGCCGTAGCCGTTCGCCGAGAAAAACCATTCCCAGGACGATGTTGACCAGCGGATTGATGTAGTAGCCCAAACTGGCCTGGAGCACGCGGCCGTTGTTGACCGCCCATATGTAGATCAACCAGTTGGCACCCACCAGAATCGAGGTGACCAGCAAAATCCCCATGATTCGGGGACGCTTCAACGCGTTTTTGAAATCGTTCCACTGCCGGCCGAACCACACCAGCGGCATGAGAAAGGCAAATGACCAGATCACCCGGTGGAGGATGATTTCCAGGGCGTCCACCTGGCCAAGGGCCTTCCAGTAAACTGGGCTCAACCCCCAGATGAGGAATGCAAAAAAGGCAAATAGAGCGCCGGCCGGCGATTGGCGGTTTGGGGTTGAAGGGGTTTCGGGCATCGGCGTCTCTTTTCATTTCCGTCAAGATGGGCAAAGATTTCCTTTTACCAGAAACCGGATCGCGGTCAAGAGACGATTCATTTTCAAATGCAGTCGCCCTGCATCGGGCGATCCGGCAGGGTCACGACGGGTTTGTCCTTCCGGGTTTTTTAGGATAAGATCGCTTTCTGTTCATACCAAAGGGACGATGTCCCCAACGGTTTCAATCCGCCGCCAACCAGATGGGAGCGAAACAGTCATGAGCAACAGCAGCGAACGGGTAAATGGTTTCGTCGTCGTTTTACTGGTGGTCTTTATTTCGGCCATTTTTCTTTCCATGATCCGGTCTTTTCTGATGGCGATTTTTCTGGCCGGCATCTTTGCGGCCCTGACCCGGCCCGTCTATCATTGGCTGGAAACGGCGCTTAAGGGAAGACGCAGTCTGGCCTCGGTGCTTACACTGGTGCTGATCGTCATCGTGGTCGTGGTGCCTCTGGGCGTGCTCACGGGGGTTGTCACCGGCCAAGCCATCAAGGTCAGCCAGTCGGCCGTGCCCTGGGTGAAGACCCAAATCAACCAGCCCGGCGGGATCAACCATTTTCTGGAAACCATTCCCCACTACGACAAGATCGCCCCGCACAGCGAACTGATCCTGCGCAAGGCCGGCGAACTGGTGGGCGGCATCAGCCAGTTTCTGGTCAACAACCTCTCGTCGGCGGCCGTCGGCGCCGTCAATCTGCTTTTCATGCTCTTCGTCTGGCTTTACACCATGTATTTCTTTTTGATGGACGGCGAGAAACTGCTGGAGAAAATTCTCTACTACCTGCCCCTTCAGGACGAGGAGGAGCAGCAGATGCTGGAGCGATTCACCTCGGTGACCCGGGCGACATTGAAGGGCACCGCGGTCATCGGTATCCTCCAGGGCGGTCTGGCCGGTCTGGCCTTCTGGGCGGTGGGCATTCCCAGTGCCACCTTCTGGGGGGTGATTATGGTGGTGCTCTCCATCATCCCCAGTGTCGGAACGGCCGTGGTCTGGCTGCCTGCCGCGGCAATATTGGGATTCGGGGGCGCCATCGGCAAGGCCGTGGGACTGCTGGTCTTCTGCGGTCTGGTCGTCGGCAGCCTGGATAATCTGCTGCGCCCTATTCTGGTGGGCAAGGATACCCAGATGCACGAGCTGATGATTTTCTTCGGCACCATGGGCGGTATCTTCATGTTCGGGATGGTGGGGGTGATCATTGGACCCATCGTCGCCGCGCTGTTCGTGACCATCTGGGAGATTTACGGGCAGGCCTTTGCCCATATACTGCCGGACACCGGATATATCCTGCGCAAAAAGCGGGAGCAGGCCGAAGCCCCGGCCATCGATGAGGACTGACACGGCTGGACCGATTTCACGATAGACCTGAGCGATTAAAGGACAGAGGTGGTGACGATGAACAAAGCCATCGGGCGGATTCCCCCGGATTTGCTGGCCGCATTGCTGGATAATCCCTACGAAAGCCTGATTTTGATGGATGCCGACGAAATCGTCCGTTTCATCAGCAGTGTCAACGAAGGGTTATATTCCCTGCCTGTGAGCGAGGCGGTCGGGCGGCCTATTTCCGAAGTCAATCCCCACACGCGCATGCCCCGGGTATTGAAAAGCGGCAAGGCGGAAATCGGTCGCAGCATGATTCTCGACGAGAAGCAGCGCATCATTTCCCGCATTCCCCTGGTTCACAATGGACGCGTTGTCGGTGTGGCCGGCAAGCTGATGTTCACGAATCCGGAAAAGATGAAGCTGCTTTACGAGCGGATCGACATCCTGGAACGGAATCTGGACTACTACAAGGACGAACTGAATCAGGTTCTGGGGATCCGCTACACCTTCGACAACATTGTCGGTGAATCCGCGCCCATGTCCAGGGTCAAGACCCTGGCCCGCCAGGCAGCCCAGGTCGACTCCCCGGCAATCATCACCGGGGAATCGGGAACCGGAAAGGAGCTGTTCGCCCATGCCATTCACCAGGCCGGCCGACGGCGGGACCAGAATTTCGTTCGGGTCAACTGCGCGGCCATTCCGGCCGATCTCATCGAGGCCGAGCTATTCGGGTATGCGCCCGGTGCGTTTACCGGTGCCCGCCGGCAAGGGAAAATCGGTAAGTTCGAACTGGCCCACAAGGGGACGATTTTCCTGGACGAGATCGGCGATATGCCGCCCGGTATGCAGGTCAAGCTGCTGCGCGTGCTGCAGGAAAAAGAGATCGAACGCATCGGGGGCACAAAGCCGAGGTGCGTCGATTTCCGGATTATCAGCGCCACTAATAGGAACCTCGAGGAGATGGTGGGAAACGGAAGCTTCCGGATGGATCTGTACTACCGGTTGAATGTGGTCAACATCGATCTTCCTCCTCTGCGGGCCATCAGGGAAGATATTCCCCGCATCTTTCGTCACCTCGCCGAGAAATTGAGCCGTAACGGCGGACGTCGGATCGAAACGGTGGTTCCGGCCGCCCGCGAGGTAGTGATGGCTTACAACTGGCCGGGAAATGTGCGGGAGCTGAGAAATGTGGTCGAACGGGCGCTGATCGTCTGCCGTGACGGAAGGATCGAATTGGGCGACCTGCCCATATCCCTGCGATCCTGTCCGGCCGAACGGCCGACTGGCAACACCCCCGCCGGCCCATTGAAGCAGTTGATGGAGCAAACCGAGCGCAATGCCATCGTCGGTGCCCTGGCGCGCACCGGGAATAATCGGGGAAAGGCTGCCGCCCTGCTCGGCATTCACCGAACCGGTCTATACCAGAAAATGAAAAAGTACGAGTTGTAAATGGGCGGACCATTTAAAATGAATAACAATCTATTCGTGTAGCGTTTTCTATTCAAAATCGTCAAATGGTTTTGATAACAGTCCGTTGCAAGAAAAATGGACGCTATCGTGAATAGAATTCTATTCAATTTCTGATTTCCACTGAGATTGAATCCCTTTTCCTTCCTTACAAATTTATCCTGTCAATTCAGCAAGTAACAAAATAAATGCGTGACAATGCGTCCGGTGGCAGAATTGTTGCTCATTTATCGGCTGTCGTTCATTCATCGGCTGAAATCGGTTCCCGTCCCGAGCCATACCGATTCCCCTGGAACGGTTTCCCTAATTTGGCCTCAACGATAATTTCGATACGGAGGAAGAAGATGGAAATACAAAAGGTGATGATCGTCGGATCTGGCCTGATGGGCAGCGGCATTGCCCAGGTTTGCGCTCAGGCAGGCATCGATGTGGTGATAAGCGACGTGTCCGAAACAGCCCTTGAGAAGGCCTTGAAAACTATTTCCTGGTCGGTCGACAAATTCATTGAGAAAGGCCGCCTGTCCGAAAAACATGACACGATCCTGGGACGGATTTCCACGGCACGGGACCTTGCCGCCGGTGCCGATGCCGATTTGGCCATTGAGGCCGTTTTCGAGAAAATCGAATTGAAGCAGGAAATTTTTGAAGCGCTCGATAGCGCCTGCGGGCCGCAAACGCGGATTGCCAGCAACACGTCGGCCATTCCGATTACCGAACTGGCTGCTATGACCCAGCGGCCGGAAAAGGTTCTGGGAATCCATTTTTTCAGTCCGGTTGCGATGATGCAGGCAGTTGAGGTCATCAAAGGTATTGCCACGGACGATGAAACCTTTCGGATCGGCGGTCAATTTGTCCGGCAGATCGGAAAAGAGCCGATCATGGTCCACCGCGATATCGCCGGTTTCGTCATTAACCGGATCAACTTTCCTTCGACGATTGAGGCCATGCGTCTGGTGGAAGAGGGCGTTGCCACCGTCGAGGATATCGACAAGGGTCTGCGGCTGGGCGCGGGGCGAAAAATGGGAATATTCGAGACCGGCGACATGGTCGGCCTCGATATCACCTACGGCGCCATGATGGCCATCTTTCAGGAAACCGGTGATCCCCGTTTTTATCCCCCGCTGTTGCTGCGCCGCAAAGTCAAAGCCGGCCATTTGGGGCGTAAAACCGGTAGAGGTTGGTACGCCTACGACGCCCAGGGAAATAAAAAATAACGACCCTTTCACCATTCGAAACTGCTTTGGAGAACTTTATGGGACACTTTAAAATCAATCAGAAAGACCTTTTTTTCATCCTTAAGGAGCAGTTGGACTACGGCAGCCTCTGCACCCTGGATCGTTATGCCGATCTGGACGAAAAAACCCTGGATCTACTGGTCAACGAGGCTATCAGCTTTGCCCGCGGCGTGCTGGATCCGCTCAACGAAATCGGCGAAGCGCGGGGCGTGAGGTTCGAAGCCGGCCGGGTCATGTGCCCGCCCGAGTTCAAACCGGTCTTCAAGAAATATGGAGAAGACGGATGGACGGCGGCAGCCCGCGATCCGGAATACGGCGGCCAGGGGTTTCCTCACATGATGCGCATCGTGATCAACGATCTGATGTACGGTGCCTGCCAATCCTTCAACATGGCTCCCAGCCTGACCCATGGTGCCGCGCACCTGATCGAGTCCTTCGGCTCCAAAGCGCTGAAAGAGACCTATGTTCCCAAGATGTTCGACGGCACCTGGTCCGGAACCATGTGCCTGACCGAGCCGGATGCGGGTTCGAACCTGGCCGCTATACAGACGACCGCGGTTCCGGAAGGGGATCATTATAAAATCAAAGGCTCCAAAATTTTCATCTCCTGGGGCGAGCACGATCTGACCGAGAATATCATTCATCTGGTGCTGGCGAGGATCGAGGGCGCGCCCAAAGGGGTTCGGGGAATTTCTCTTTTCGTGGTGCCCAAGATGCGGGTTGCCGAGGACGGCTCTTCGGCCGGACCCAACGATGTCGTCTGTACCAGCGTCGAGGAAAAACTTGGTTTGCACGCCTCGCCGACGGCAGCGCTCAGTTTCGGATCCAAGGACGGATGCATCGGCTATTTGTGCGGTGAGGAGAATCGGGGGCTGGCCCATATGTTTCAGATGATGAACGCGGCCCGCATCAACACCGGTGTCAGCGGCATGACCCTGGCCAGTACGGCCTATCGGAACGCATTGGCCTATGCCCGCGAACGTGTTCAGGGTCGGGACATCGCCAAACGCAAACCGGGTGAGGTTCCGATCATCGACCACCCGGATGTGCGACGCATGCTGCTGTGGATGAAGGCTCAGGTGGACGGCATGCGCAGCATGCTTTACACCGGTGCCTTTTGGTCGGACCTGGCCCTGGAGATGCAACCGGGTTCGGAAAAAGAGAAGTACACCAACCTGTTGGAATTCATTACGCCCATCATCAAAGCCTATTGTTCCGATATGGGCTTCAGGGTCTGCGAAACCGCTGTCCAGTGTTTGGGGGGCTATGGTTTCTGCAAGGATTATCCCTTGGAACAGTATCTGCGGGACGCGAAAATCATGTCCCTTTACGAGGGAACCAACGGTATTCAATCCATGGATCTGATGGGTCGCAAGATGCTCCTCAACGACGGCGCCTGCCTCGATGCCTTCAGAGAAGAACTCGAAGGTTTCTGTGAAACGAACCGTGAGCATCCCGGGCTCGGCGATCAGGTGCGGACCCTGGCCGGCGTTCTCAAACGCCTTTGGGAAACCGCCGGGGAGATGAAGCGCCGCATGCAGTCCGACCCGCTGCAGTGGGCATCCTACACCTGTCCGGCATTGATGGCTTTCGGCGAAGTCACGGTGGCCTGGCGTCTGCTCGATCTGGCCGTCATCGCCCACCCGGCATCCCTGAAAAAAGGAAAGGCCAACGACTTTTACCGGGGCAAGGTCCTGCAGGCCATCTACTATGTGGATACCATCCTGCCCCATACCGTGGCGACCCTGGGAACCTGCCTGCGCCATGGCCGTGAAGTTCTCGACATCCCGGATAACGCCTTTTAATGCACGCCGGTCATTATTGGCAAAGGAATGTCTTGTAGCAAGGAGAAACCGAAATGCATGAAGTCGTGATTGTCAGTGCCGTGAGGACACCGGTGGGGCGTTACATGGGAGCGTTGAAAACCGTCGAGGCCTTCGATTTGGCGGCCCGGGTGCTGGATGCCGCCGTTTCACGGGCGGGTATCGATCCGGCCTGGGTGGACCAGGTGATTTTGGGGCAGGCGTATCAAAACGGCGAATCCGTCAATATCGCCCGCATGGGACTGCTCACCGCTGGATGGCCGGAAGCGGTGGCCGGCACGACCGTCGACTCCCGCTGCTGCACCGGGCTGGATGTGGTTCGCCTGGGGGCGGCCATGATCGCCTCGGGACAGCTGGATATTGTGGTGGCCGGCGGTGTGGAAAGCATGAGCAATGCTGAATTCTACCTTCCGGGAAAAATCAAATGGGGTGTGGGAGGAGAAAAGGGCATGCCCCGCGGCCATGGCGATCTCTCCATGTGGGGCCTGCCGTTCTATGATCGTATCCAACGGGCGCGGGTCATGTCCCAGCCCGAAGCCCGCTATGGCATTCTGCCCTCCATGATGTCCTGGGCCGAAACTGCGGCCCGGGAGGAACAGATTACCCGTCGGGCCTGTGACGAATGGGCCCTCGGCAGCCAGCAGAAGGCCTCTGCGGCCATGGCCGCCGGGAAATTCAAGGAAGAAATGGTTCCCGTATCTGTGCGGCATCCGAAAACAGGCGAGATCGTCGTCGACACGGACGAAAATCCCCGGGGCGACACAACCCTCGAGAAGCTTTCCCATTTGAAACCCGTTCTGGGCGGGGTCTGTACGGCCGGCAATTCCTCGTCGGAGAACGACGGTGCCGCCGCCGTAGTCCTCATGGCAGCCGAAAAGGCCGCCGATTTGGGACTTCGTCCGTTCGCAACCCTGCGTGCTTGCGCGCTGGTCGGCGACGATCCGCGGCGGGCGTACCGGACCGTGCCGGTTGCCGTACAAAAGGCCCTGGACAAGGCCGGGGTCAATCTTGCGCAGATGGAGTTGATCGAAATCCAGGAGGCCTTTGCCGCCCAGGTTTTGGCCGACCTCAAACAGATGGGCGTTGGGCCGGATGACTATTCCAAGGTCAACGTCAACGGCTCCGGCATCTCTCTGGGCCATCCCATCGCCTGCACCGGCACACGGGTTCTCGTGTCGATGCTCTACGAGATGCGCCGGCGCAACGCACGCTACGCCCTGGAATGTATCTGCGGCGGCGGCGGGCTGGGAATCGCCGCCGTGTTCGAAAACCCGTCATTCAACTGAAGGAGCAACGAGTCATGACAGCAACAATAGAAGAAGTCGTGGTCGTCGACGCCGTGCGCACCGCTTTCGGCAAGGCCGGTGAAAAAGGAGTATTCTGGAAAACCAGGGCGGAAGACCTGTGCGTGCCGCTTTTAAAGGCGATCCTTGAGCGAAACGCTTCGGCACAGCCGACCGATATCGAAGATATCCTGTGGGGCGTAACTAATCAGGTGAAGGAGCAGGGCGGAACCATCGGCCGGATGCTTTCCATGCTGGCGGATTGGGGGTGGGAGATTCCGGGTTGCTCCATCGACCGGATGTGTGCCAGCGGTCTCACCGCCGTCGGCTACGCCGTGGCTTCCATCGCCTGTGGCATGGCCGACTGCCTGATTGCCGGGGGGGTGGAGCATATGGGCCACCTGCCCATGGGCTTCATGCGCGACTCCCACCCGCGGGCGGAAGCGGCTATGGGCGATGCCTCCGCATTCAACATGGGAATGACCGCCGAGAACATCCACGACCGTTTTCCCGAATTTACGAAAGAGATGGCCGATCGATACGCCGTCGCCTGCCAGGAAAAGGCGGATCGGGCAATCCGGGCGGGCAAAATGACGGATATGATCGTTCCGATTGAAGTGGAGTTACCGGATGGAAAGAAGGTACGGGCGGATCGCGATCAGCAGCCGAGGCCCGGCACGACCCTGGACGCGCTGGCGACCCTCAAGACCCCTTTCCGGGAAAACGGTCGGGTCACGGCAGGCAATGCCTCGGGATTGAACGACGGCGCCAGCGCGGTTTTATTGATGAACGCAGCAAAGGCCAAATCCCTGGGGCTGTCGCCGGCCATGCGTTGGGTCTCCCATGCCGTGGCGGCGGTCGATCCCCGCGTCATGGGCACCGCACCGGTGCCGGCCACTCAAAAAGCCATGGCCAAGGCCGGCCTGACGATTGACGACATTGACATCATCGAACTCAACGAAGCGTTCGCCGTACAGGCGCTTTACAATCTGGACCGGCTGGGCGTCGCCTCCGATGATCCGCGGGTCAACATCTGGGGCGGGGCCATCGCTTACGGGCATCCGCTGGCCGCTTCCGGCCCGAGGTTGGTGGCGTTTTTACGCGGCCTGTTTCGAGAGAATCCCCAGGCCCGTTATGGGCTGACCACCATGTGCGTCGGCCGCGGACAGGGCTATTCGATCATCTGGGAAAATCTGATGCGTCAATAACCTTCGCAGGGAGGAGAAATGCGTCGTCAATACGAACAGCAATACCGGGACAAAATGATTTCGGCCAGCAAGGCCGCGGAATTGGTGGGATCCAACATGATCGTTCATCTGGGCGGCAGCGCCAATGTGGCGACGATTATCGACAAGTACCTGGCGCAACGGAAGGCGGAGCTTGCGAATGTCACCCTTTGTACCTACCTCGACACCCTTTGCTACCAATCCTGTCAGGCGGACCCATCCGGGGATGTGTTCAAATGGTACAGCGGATTCATTCTCGGATTCACCCGGAAACTTTCACGGGAGCGGGGTATCGGGATTTACCGGCCGAGTACCTGGCACAATGTCCCCTCTTTTTTGCGCAGCGGCCCGCCTTACGATATCTTTTTTCTGGTCACCGCGCCCATGGATGCCAACGGGTATTTCAATTTCGGTTTGACCGTTGCAGAAACCATGGCCATCGCCGAAGTCAGCCGGCGGATTGTGGTGGTCGTTCGCCCGGATATGCCCACGCTTTACGGTGGCGATCAGGAGGCGATTCATATTTCACGCGTCGATCATATCGTGGAAGACAACGAGTTCGAAACCTTCTGCCTCCCTTTGGTGGAGGCCAGCGAAAAGGACCGTTCAATCGCCCACCACATTCTGGAATCGGGATTGATCGGCAGCGGCGCCACACTCCAGATCGGTATCGGCGGGCTGCCGAATTCGGTTCTCGACATGCTCAAGGACGCCGGTTTCCGCCACTGCGGTTTTCATACGGAAATGTTGACCGAGAAGATGGCCGATCTGATCGAGGCCGATGTGGTAGACAACAGCCGCAAACGCGTCGACCGCTACAAAAGCGTGTTTACCTTCAGTCTCGGCAGCCGCCGGCTTTACGATTTTGCGGACCGTAATCCGGCGTTCGCCTCCTATCCGGTCGATTATACGAACAATCCGCATATTATTGCCCGGCAGCCGAACATGTTCTCGCTCAACAGCGCGGCCCAGATCGATCTCACCGGTCAGGCTGCCTCCGAACAGATTGCGGGGGGGAGACCCGCACAGATCAGCGGCACCGGCGGTCAACTCGATTTCGTCATGGGAACCATGATGGCTCTGGACGGTAAAGGTGTCAGCGTACTGGCGATCTATTCAGAGCATAAGGGGCGCTCAAAAATTGTTCCCCTGTTGGACATGGGGGCCAATGTCACCGTTCCCCGATCGATGGTTGACCACGTGGCCACCGAGTGGGGGGTCGCCCGACTGCGCGGCCTGACCAACAGTGATAGAGCTCAGGCGCTGATCGCCATTGCCCACCCGAAATATCGCGATGCGTTGACGCGACAGGCCCGGGATGCCGGACTGCTGCCCTATGGAACCGGTCTTTCCGGCAACCTTCCCGCCGGGGTCCTCTCCCACAGCGGATGAGCGTTGTTCAGGGAATCGTTGGAACCGGTTCGGGCGTAAACCGTTCACACACAAAAAGGATAAAGAAAGATGGATTTCGGACTTTCCCGAGAAGATTTGATGCTGAGAAAGACAGTACGAGAATTTGCCGCCAAGAAAATCGCGCCCTTCGCCGACGAATGGGATGCAAACCATTACCTGCCCATAGATGAAGTCATCCGCCCCATGGGCGAACTGGGCTACTTCGGCGCCGTGATTCCGGAGGCATACGGCGGAGAGGAGATGGGATGGCTGGCCGCCGTTATCATTACCGAAGAGATCGCCCGGGTTTCGAGTTCGCTGCGGGTCCAATACAACCTCTCTTCCATTGGCTGCGCCTACCCCGTCGTCAAATACGGCACCGAAGCGGCCAAACAACGGTATGTCCCCAAGCTTTGCAGCGGTGAGTATCTGGGCGGCTTTGCCATTACCGAACCCAATGCCGGCTCGGATATCATGTCCATGGAGACGGTGGCCGAGGATAAGGGCGACCACTGGCAGATCAACGGTTCCAAAACCTGGATTTCCAACGCCAATCAGGCGGACGTGGTGGTCTGCTATTGTTATACGGATCGGGAAAAACGGGGCAAGGGGCTGTCGGCTTTCATTATCGAGTTGAAGGAATTCAACGGCATCAAAACCACTAATTTGGATAAAATGGGTTCCCATTCGTCACCCACCGGAGAAATTTTTTTCGATAACACCAGGGTTCCCAAAGAGAACCTTTTGGGAAAACCGGGGGACGGCGCTGGCATCGTTTTCGCCTCCCTCAACAATACCCGTATATCGGCCGCAGCCGGAGCCGTCGGCTGCGCCCAGGCCTGTCTCGACATCTCCACCCGCTACTGCAACGACCGAAAACAGTTCGGCAAACCCATCGGAAAATTTCAGATGAACCAGGACCTGATTGCCCAGATGGCAACGGAGATCGAGGCGGCCCGGCTGTTGGTCTACAAAGGCGCCTGGCAGAAAGATCAGGGGAATCTCAACAACGGTTTCGAGGTGGCCCAGGCCAAATACTTCGCCGGCGAGACGGCCATGAAATGCGCCAACAACGCCATGCGCATCCTGGGCGCCTACGGATACTCGTCCGAATATCCGGTGGCACGGTTCTACCGGGATATTCCGACTTATGTCATCGTCGAGGGCTCGGCCAACATCTGTAAACAGATTGTCGCCATGGACCAGCTCGGCTACCGCAAGGTCAACCGTTGAGTCAATGAACCATGGCTTTTGTTCATCCCCATGTTGCTGCGACATCGGGATAACGCGTTGCCAACCGTCAAACAAGAGGAGCGATCATGAAAAGAGTACTTCTGACTGGAATCGGGATCTTCATTATCATGTTGCTGGCTTTTCCCCTGCCCGGTATGGCCAAAAAAACCAAACTGCGGCTGCAGTGTGTGTATCCCGAAAAAGCCTACATGGGACAGACGACACTGTTTTTTGCCGAGCGCGTCAAAGCCCTGACCGATGACAACGTCAGCGTGAAAGTCTTCTGGCCCGGTCAGCTGGTGAAAACCAAGGAAGCCTTCGACGCCCTGGGCAAGGAGATGATCGACGGTTATTCCGGGAGCATGCTTTATTTCTCCGGATATGTTCCGGAAGTCAACTGCGAGTGGCTTCCCTTTGGATGGGCAAATCCTGCGGAGGCGCTGGATGTTTATGAGAATTATGGCTGGCTGGAGTTGATGCGTGAGGCGACCCGCAAGCACGACGTGCACTACGTCGCACCGCTTTGTGTCGCTTCGATGGGCCTGATTACGCAATTCCCGGTGAACCGGGTCGCCGACCTGGAAGGCCGCAAAATACGGGCCGTCGGCATGGAAGCCAAAATCATGGACGTACTGGGTGCCGCGCCTGTGGCGATCTCGGGGGCAGAGCAGTACATGGCCTTGAAACGTGGCACGGTCGAAGGAACCGATTACCCGTTTTATACCATCGACAATTACAAGTTCTACGAAGTCTGCAATACCATCGTGCGCCCGGCTTTGCATACGCCGGGTATCATCGAGATCCTGATCAACCAGACCGTTTACGATTCCCTATCGCCGGAGTATCGCAAAGCCGTTGACCAGGCGGGTTGGGAGGCGTTTCTCAGAACCGTAGAACTGAGTCCTCAGTGGGATCAAAAGGCCTACGACATCTGTAAAGAAAAAAAGATTACCATGATTGACCTCACACCCGAGGCGGTTCAGGAATTCCGATCAGCCACCGCGCCGCTCTGGAACGATGTCGCGGCCAAAAGCGAGGTCAGCGCCAAACTAGTGGACGGTCTCAAAACCTTTCTGAAGAAAAAAGGCATTGTCGTGAGGTAATTGACGCGTTTGATGCGTTTCGCCGAAGCGGCGGCAGCTTATGTAAAATGGTCATGTCGCCGCTTCGGCAAAAGGTCCTTTTACGATCCTGGAGAATGCAATCATGCGAAAAGCGATTGATACGATCAGGCAGGTGAACATATGGGTCGGCAAGGCGGCATCCTTTTTGATTCTGGTGCTGATTGCCGTTCTCATGATCGAGGTGTTGAGCCGATATCTGTTCGATGCTCCCACCAAGTGGTCCAACGAAATTAGCCAGTATCTTCTCGTCGGCGTTGTCATGCTGGGCGGCGGCTATTGTTTGTCCGCAGGGGAGCACGTAAGGGTCGATATTCTATACCGCAATTTCATTCCCAAAACGCGGTGTCTGATCGAAGTCCTGACGTTTTTGTTGGTGATGACCTTTGTCGTTGCGATCGTCTGGAAAGGAGGAGAGATCTGCTACGATGCCTTCGTCCAGGATAAACGATCGATGACCATTCTGGAATTACCGCTTTTTCCCTCCATGGTGTTGGTTCCGATCGGTGCGCTTTTACTGGGGATGCAGAGTTTTGGGCAGGCCCTTGAGGCCGTTTTGGAGATCGCCGGTCATGACCGTTCGAGGGAAGAGGAGGAATAGCAAATGGAAACCTGGATGCTGGCTGCCATCGTTCTTATCGCGCTTCTGTTTCTACTCAGCCTCGGAATCCCCATTGCCTTTACCTTGTGCGGGGTAGCCACCCTGGGAATTCTGTTCACCTGGGGGCCCAAAGGCCTTCTGTTGCTGTTCAACACCGCCTACGGCGAATCGACAAGCTTTCTGCTGCTGGCGATTCCGCTGTTCATTTTTATGGCCAACCAGCTTAAATTCAGCGGTATGGGGGACGACCTGTACGAGATGGTATACCGCTGGATGGGACAAATTTCAGGAGGCCTGGCCATCGGTACGGTGGCGATCTGTGCGCTGTTTGCGGCCATGGCCGGTATCAGTTCGGTGGCCACCATCAGCATGGGGCTGATCGCATTGCCGTCAATGCTCAAACGCGGATATCACAAAGATCTGGCTGTCGGCAGCATTGCTGCCGGCGGGGCACTGGGAATTCTGATTCCGCCGTCCATTATTATGATATTGTACGGCGCCATGGCGGAGGTCTCGGTGGGAAAGCTGTTCATCGGCGGAATCCTGCCCGGGATTCTGATGTGCGTGATCTTCATGACCTACATTTTCATCCGGTCCGTATTCCAAAAATCGATCGCACCCCCTCTACAGGATCGCTATACCATCAAAGAGAAAGTGGTCGTCCTCAAAGGGGTGATCCTGCCGGTGGCCCTCATCCTGCTGGTTCTGGGGGTCATCTATTTCGGGGTATGTACGCCCACCGAGGCATCGGCGGTCGGCGCCTTCGGCGCCATGCTGTGCGCCTTATGTTACGGGAAACTGACCTGGAACAATCTGAAGCAATCCCTGTGGTCGACTATCAAAATCAATGCCATGGTGTTCTGGCTGATCATCGGGGCCATGGCTTTCTCCCAGTTTATGGCCTATGCCGAGATCCAGGGGCTGATTCACGAGACCATTTTATCGCTCAAGGTTTCGCCCTGGCTGATCCTGATTTGCATGCAGCTGATTTTTTTCGTCCTTGGCATGTTTCTCGATCCGGCCGGAATCATTATGCTGACCACGCCGATTTTTGTTCCCATAATTACCGATCTGGGATTCGATCCACTCTGGTTCGGCATCCTTTTTGTCATTAACATGGAAATGGCTTACATTACCCCGCCTTTCGGGTTTAATTTGTTTATCATGAAGGGTATCGTACCGAGCAATATCGATATGACAGATATTTATCGATCCATCATTCCCTTTGTGGTTCTGCAGGCCATATGTCTGATATTTGTTATGCTTTTTCCTCAGTTGGCAACCTGGCTGCCCGGTTTGATGGTTACCGGGTAATCCGATGAACGGACACGACAGCCGGGCATAAGAAGAAACAGGGCTTTTTGCAAAAAAAATGGAGAATCCTGGATGGTATCAGAAATCAAGAGAATTTTATTTGCTTCGGATTTGTCGGCAGGTGCGAAACAGGCATTCGGTCATGCCTTGAATGTCGCCGTCTGCCACGAGGCGTCGATCCTTATTGTGCATGTTGCAGAAAAATTGGCGCCCGGCACCGAAGAACGGGTGGCCGCCGCCTTCGGAGAGGACCTTTACGACGAACTGAAGCATCGCCGGAGCCAAAGCGCCCACGACATTTTGATCGATAAGAAGGTGGAAGCGGTGAAGGCGCGTGAAGAGCTGGAACGCACTTATAGGGAAGCCATTGCCGAGAAACCGGAAAAATCGGCGGTCGTGGAGAATATCTATGTGGTCGAAGGGGACGTCGCTTCGGAAATCCTCTCCATTGCCCAGCAAAAAGCGTGCGACCTGATTGTCCTGGGAATGCAGCGGCGCAGCCGCATCGCCCAGGCATTTTCCAGCGATAAAGTCGAAAAGGTGCTCCGCCGGAGCGACAGGCCGGTTCTCGTCGTGCCATACAAGGATTCATCGCGATAGTAGAAAGGGTAGATCAATGACTTATGAAAACATGGCGTTAGAAATTCAAGACCAGATTGCTGTCATTACCATCGATCATCCACCGGCCAATACCTGGAACCTGGTGACCATGGAATCCTTCGAAAGCGTCCTCGATGCCGTCGAAAACGACAGCGACGTCCGCGTGGTCATACTGACCGGAGCCGGAGAAAAATTTTTTTCAGCCGGATTCGACGTCCGCGATGCCGCCAATACCGGGAAGATCAGTCCAAAGGGACGGGAGTTATGGCGTCGGCTCGATCGGTTTGCCAAACCGGTGATCGCGGCCATCAATGGATATGCACTCGGCGGCGGCCTCGAACTGGCCATGGCATGCCACTTCCGGCTTATGGCCGATGTACCGAAGGCCGAAATCGGACTCACCGAACTCAACCTGGGAATCATTCCCGGTTGGGGCGGAACCCAACGGCTGCCCCGGATTGTGGGCCGCTCCAAAGCCATGGAGATGATTTTTTTCAGCCACCGGCTCAAGCCGCAGGAAGCCCTCGAAATCGGCCTCGTCGACCGATTGATCCCCCCGGAAAAGCTGCAAAGCGAAGCCCTGGCTTTTGCAACCAAGCTGGCCCAACGGCCACCGATTGCCGTTCGATGTGTTCTCAATGCCTTTACTGCGAATTTATACGAGGGGCTTGAAGCGGGGCTTGACGTGGAAGCGCAGGGCAGCGCCATTGTGCGGGAGACCGAAGACCGCAACGAAGGGTTTACCGCTTTTCTGGAAAAGCGCCAGCCCTGTTTCATGGGCAGATAGAGTGGACAGAGAGACCTGTGTTTATGGATCGATCATTGAGAAAAGAAGCCATGCTTTTTCGTCCTGCGACCATCGGGAACATGAAACTTCGCAACCGGTTTGTGCGCTCGGCCACCTTCGACGGCATGGCCGAAAGAGACGGCCGGGTATCCGACGACCAGATTGAGCTATACACCCGACTGGCGCGCGGCGGTATTGGGCTGATCGTCACCGGTATGGCTAGCGTGCATCCTTCAGGGCAGATTTCAGGCTACCAGAATACGGTCTACGACGACGACTGCATTGCCGGTCTGCAGCGGCTGACAGCTGCCGTGCATCGGCAGGGCGCCAGGATCGCCCTTCAGCTGGCACACGCCGGACGGGAAGCCTTCAAGTACCTGGCTTATAAGCATTCTTCAGCCCTGGCTCCTGCGGTCATTCCCGACGATCCATACAGCGAGGCCGTATCCCGGGCCATGACCGATGAGGAGATCGAAGACATTGTCCGGGCATTCGGCGACGGTGCGCGGCGGGCCCGGGAGGCCGGATTTGACGCCGTGCAGATCCACGGCGCCCATGCCTATCTGTTCAGCCAGTTTCTCTCTCCATTTTCCAACCGGCGGAATGATCGTTGGGGCGGCAGCCTGGAAAACCGGATGGGTTTTCTATCGGCGGTTTACCGGGAGGTCCGAACCGCTGCCGGAGCGGATTTTCCGGTCCTGATTAAGCTCGGTGTCGAGGATGGATTCCCCCATGGGCTTCAATTTGAAGAGGGTTGCCGGGCCGCGGTCGAATGTGCCGACTGGGGGTTCGATGCCCTGGAAATCAGCCAGGGATTGCGTGGCAAGCACTATTCCCAGACTGAGTTCAGGACCGCCATTGATCGACCGGAACGGGAAGATTATTTTCGCAACTGGTGCCGGGAGGTCAAAGCACGGGTCGCGGTACCGGTGATGATGGTTGGTGGACTGAGACGTCCGGAAGGTATGGAGACGTTCCTTCGCAACGGTGAAGCCGATTTCATGGCCCTTTGCCGGCCGTTGATCCGGGAGCCGGACCTCATCGAACGCTGGGCCGCAGGAGAACTGAAAAAACCGGACTGCATTTCCTGCAATGCATGTTTCAACGCTTTGCTCGATCTGCAGCCGCTTGCCTGCGCCATCAGCGGCAAGCACGAGCGAAAACCATCATGACGGAGTCTACCTGTTGCGCTCTGGTTGAAAAAGAGTTCCATGAGGGCATCCTTACGCTGACCCTCAATCGACCTGAAAAGAAAAACGCCCTGAGCCGGGAGATGTACCATTGCCTGACCGACAGTTTTGGAACTGCGGACCGGGATGATTCGGTCCGGGTCGTGCTGATCCGGGGAGCAGGCGACTGTTTTTGTGGCGGCAATGATATCGCGGAGTTCCAGGTTGGCCGCGACCCGGACACCAAAAGCCCCGGGATGATCTTTCTGGAGGCGATCAGCCGATTTGAAAAACCGGTCGTCGCCGCCGTGAGAGGGGCTGCAGTGGGTATCGGTACTACCATGCTGCTGCATTGCGATCTGGTGTACGCTTCTACCGACGCAACCTTCCAGATGCCTTTCGTCAATCTAGGGCTGTGTCCTGAGGGTGGTTCCAGTTTCCTGCTTCCTCGAATGGTCGGTCATCAGCGGGCGTCCGAGATGCTGCTGATGGGAGAGCCGATCAGCGCCCTGACGGCCAAGGCGTTTGGCCTGGTCAACTGTCTATACAGCAACGCGAAAATGATGGACGAAGTCTTGCGGCACGCCAGCAGGCTCGCGGCCCAGCCGCCGGACTCCTTGCTGTTAACCAAACGTCTGATCAAACAATCGCAGCGTGAATTGATTCTAAAGACCATAGTCGTCGAGGGCCGACATTTCGCCGAACGGCTTGGATCTGTTGAATTTAGACAGGCCGCAGATGCCTTTCTTTCCCGCCGCCGATCCAATAAGTGAAATCTCGATATTCAAATCACAAATCATCAATAAACCTGAACGGAGGTACTATGGAAATCTTAGCTTGTGTGAAACGGGTTCCCGATACCGCTGAGAACGAGATCGAAGTCAACGGCGACGGCAGCGATATCGAACGCGACGACCTGGTTTACTCGGTCAACGAGTGGGACAACTACGCCGTGGAAGAGGCC